>Ga0123355_10008377_pt1 | contig 15628 bp, 10 predicted proteins | sample TergutEmb28metaG_3_FD_89872 | JGI IMG/M metagenome (GOLD analysis project Ga0123355, IMG submission 89872) | Embiratermes neotenicus P1 segment gut microbial communities from Petit-Saut dam, French Guiana - Emb289 P1 | ecosystem: Host-associated > Arthropoda: Insects > Digestive system > Gut ... | reverse complement strand
TCATCTGTTACATTGAATTTGACACGTGGTGCTCCTGAAATTTCTGTTGCAATATTGAAAACCGTGATCTGAGGGCGCTCTAACTCTTCACCTGTAATCAGGTCATAATATTTAACTAAAAAGTATTGATTGGCATTTCCCCAGTCATTAAATTCACCTTTTGGAAAAGGATTCCCTCCTATTGCTTGATCATCGACAAAGAAGATCGGATCTCGAGGTGGACCAATAGTTAAATGTGCCTCACCCTCTACGCTTCCACCTACGGCAACTGAAACTTGTTGTGTCAGAGCAGAGTCACGATAAACTCTAAGTACATCACTTACTTGAAATGTTCCAGCTTCCATGCCAGAAATTTCTGAAAATATATCTACTGCCTCTACTGTTAAATCAAACGTAAACACATAATCACGCGGCACATCAATTAATGGCTCTGTGAAATCAAAGCTATCTTCTCTTGCAAACCTAAGTTGCAGATCTGCAACTAAGTCATCAACGGGAATTAAATCTTCGTTTGCTGCTGCGTCTATCTCCGTATACTGTGAACCATCACCTTGTTCATTATCGCTCGTACATGCTACTAGCCACAAACCTAAAACTAATATCCAGGTCAATGCTAATATTTTTTTCAAAAACTTATTCACGATTTTTCCTCCTCTAATCTAGTGAATTTGGAGAATGTTCCACTCTCAGTCTGTGAACTCCGTTAGTGTCATTGTTAATCGTAACACTAATTTCTTGCCATATACTTCCAAATGTATAGAATGTAAAACTCGCACTATCTTCAATTCGATCAGGTTCACCAAAAACAGCAATGATTTCGTCAATAGTCGAATCCTCAGTAATTCCACCTGATAGTTCAATCGGTAATGTTGCATCATTTTGGTAAAAATCGATGACAGTTACGAAACTGTTTGAGATTGGTTGCGCAAAATCATCGTAATTCTGAACCGTTGTTCGCATTGTTTGATTACCTTTGCGTAAACGAACCCCTACTCTACTACTTTGCGCTGCTACCATTTCATTAGCATCACCTTCAATAACCCAACCGTTTTCGACAAAAACAGCAACTGGTGCGGGTAGCTGATATAAATCCCCATCAAATCTTACTATAAAATCTCTCCAATCATCGCCTAAGTCCGTCGGTGCTTCATACGCAAGCACTGAATCAGGTAAATCCCCCTCAAACTCAGGACTATCTTCTCTTGCAACGAAATTTTCCATTCGTAAAGATGTAACCAGATTTGTTTCATTATCAACCCTTATCTCGACACCAGTATAGTGGTTTGGAGAATAATTAAGCGTTAGATCTAAACTTCCTTCACGTCTACTAGATGGCTCACCATATGCAGCAATAACATCTTCATAAGTAGAGCCTAGAGTAATATTTCCAGGAAAGATAAGTTCAGCTCCTCCTCTATCATAATCCCACTCATCTAGTGTAATACGTCCAATATTACTTTCGCTAAATGGGAGGACATTTTCTGTTAGATTAATAAATGACACTGAAATTCGATAGTTACCATTTGTCAACGGTGTAGCAATACTAAATTGAGCTGGATTTAAAGTATCATCTTCTAAATCATCCCCAACCCAGCCATTTGCAGCAAATTCACTATAAGAAAATGGTAAGCTATAGATATCACCATTTAAGCTAAACATAAAACTATATAAATCATCACTAAGTTCGCTTGGCGCTTCGGTAGTCACTGGTTCTGGATCTTCCTCAAGCAATTCAAGGAAATCAACAAATTCATCCACTGTCATAATAAAATAAATGACACTCTCGATACCAGATTCTAAACTTACTTTCGTCAAGGCATCACCAGAGATAGAGATTTCTTGGCGATCTGCTCCATAGCCAGCTTCCAAATTAGCCTCAAAGTAGGTATAAAGATGATTCCCATTTAAGATTTCCCATGTGAATTCTTCAAGGATCAGGTTGTCTGTTGTATTATCAAAAAGGAGACCTGTTTGATTGCTATCAAAAATTAGAAGATACTCATTTCCAACTCCCGCTTGATCCCATGTCCATACACCGACTAAATCAGCCTCAGACACTGAATCGACATCTAGCCAATCTGGAAAGTCAATAGTAACATTACCTATTTGCTCTGTAGTTATCGTTAAATCCAGTGCAAGTGTCGCTTCTTCACCCTCAAGATTGACATCAATTCCTGTTAAGCTTATCTCAATCGAAGTTGTTATATAGTCTTCATCAATATAGATGATCATTTTATTATTAGATTCTTCTCCATCTACATCCGAATCAGATTGATTACTTACCACATCTCCGAGATCCAATTCTTCAATAAGCGACGAAACTCCATCTATATTTAAAATAAATTCTAATCGATAACCATTATCTGTACTTGATGCTGATGATTCGTAAATCGTTCTTTCGGCAATAAATCCTGTGAAAAATACATCCTCTGTATCTGATGTGTCAGCTAATTCTGAACGAGAGCGATCAACAACATCACCATCTACACGTTCCTCAACATATTCGTAGCCTTCTCTTACGAAAGTTGATGATTCCTGAGATTGACCCATGACTAATACTGATGTATCTATTCGCCATTGATCTTCATTTTCAACCTCTAAACGCATCGTCATTGGCATATCTATTGACATTCCTGTCGTCGACATGTTAACATCGCCTTCCAGTTCCACCACGAGAGATTCAATATCACTTTCTGCACTATGAGAAAGATCCAACAGCTCAAGCGCATCCAAATTTTCTCCACATGCTGTTAATAAGATAATTGCCATCACCGTTCCCAAAGCTAATATTAATTTTTTCATTTTAGTTCCTCTTTTCTACGTTTAATTATCGGAAATATTATAACATTTTAAAGTGAATAATTTTACTTTTACCGTTAATTGCCTTTTTTATAGATAAATTACACTTTAATTACATTCTTGAACTTTCTTCCTCAATCTACCTCCTTGTCTCTACCTCCGTTTATAAAGCTGAAATGTTATTCTATTTCGATTACTACACAGTTAATACGCATCATCTTTATAAAAAGTTTCGCGGATTGAAAAATTTTTTTTCAAAATTGCAAATATCGTAAATTGACGGGGTAAAAGAGCCGTAAATGACAACTCCCACATCCAAACCATGACTAACCAGAAAATTGTTGGCAAGTAGGTGGGTGACTTTACTTGTTTGAGACATGACTCATATAATATAGTTAAGATAGAGTTTAAAATCACGCAGTTAAGAATAAACAATTACAAAAATCTAATAAATAGTTATCGGAAAGCCTGCCCAACAATTAGCGTGGTCTAATTTTCACGCAAATAGAAGATGAAGGTTTAACCTCTGAAACCTTTGCATATCATGAGCTAAAGTCTCCGAAAGGCTATTATATTTAATGGAGGTTTTTTGATGAATAGTTATAATAAATACAATCCTGGAAGTTACCATGGATATAGTTATGATAAATATAGGCACAATTATAAATGTTGTAGCGTATGTGGAGAGCCACTATGTTGTTGCTGTTGTTTTACTTGTCCCGGTCCACCTGGTCCTCCCGGACCGCAAGGACCAATAGGTGAAGACGGTAAAACACCCGAAATCGGCGACAATGGAAATTGGTGGATTAATGGCGAGGACACAGGCATGAGTGCACAAGGTCCCATTGGAGCAACTGGCGCGACCGGACAAACTCCGGAAATCGGCGACAATGGAAATTGGTGGATTGGTGGTGAGGACACAGGCGTGAGTGCTCAAGGTCCAACTGGGGCAACTGGACAAGCACCTGAAATCGGCAACAATGGAAATTGGTGGATTGGTGGTGAGGACACTGGTGTAAGCGCACAAGGTCCAACTGGACCGACTGGAGCAACTGGCGCGACTGGACAAACACCTGAAATCGGTGGCAATGGAAATTGGTGGATTGGTGGCGAGGATACAGGTGTAAGCGCACAAGGTCCAACTGGACCGACTGGAGCAACTGGACCGACTGGAGCAACTGGCGCGACTGGACAAACACCTGAAATCGGTGGCAATGGGAATTGGTGGATTGGTGGCGAAGACACAGGTGTAGGCGCACAAGGGGCGACTGGACCGACTGGCGCGACTGGACAAACACCTGAAATCGGTGGCAATGGAAATTGGTGGGTTGATGGCGAGGACACAGGGGTGAGTGCACAAGGTCCAACTGGACTCAATGGACCAACTGGACCAACTGGACCAACTGGACTCGATGGACCACCAGGTCCTGCTGGAGGTCCCACCGGACCAACCGGACCACCAGGCGAACCAGGCTCTGCAGGAGCAGCGCTTATTCCATTTTCTACAGATACCGGTGTTCCTTTCCAGACAACTATTACAGGTGCGCGATCATCCAATCACGCAATTGCATGGGCTGGCAGTGCTGATGTTGGATCCGGCGACACAGTTACACTTGGCACTACAATTGGAGCTCATCATTTGACATTTTCAATGCCCTCTAATGGTGTTATCACCGCATTTTCAGTATATATTAACGTTTCAGCAGCCGCGGCAATTGCAACTACTAACTTTTTTATCCAAGTTTATGCCTCAGCTACCCCAAATAACACATTTGTCGCCCTTCCAGGAACGAGAATTCAACTATCAGTGCCTGGTGCTGCAGCAATTGGGACTATAAGGCATGGCAATCTAACAGGATTGAATATACCGGTTACAGTAAACACAAGACTTATGATAGCTGCATCTGCTGAAACCCCACCACTTGCATCAACTCCATCAGCCCAAATCTCTGGCGGGTTACAAATAAGCTTAAACTAAATAACTCTTCCAACTACAGCAAGACCCCGTAAGTTACTCCCAGCTGGGAACAACTTACGGGGTCTTATCACGACCAAACATGAGTAGGTGTACTCAAATTAAAAGATTGGCGATCATCCGGTATGATACAAACTGAAGCATTGAACTAACGTGAAGAAATAGCAAGAAAGTAAAGATAAACCTACCAATGTCAATTAGTCACTAGCAAGCTCATCATCACCACTAATTCAAAAAATCTAATACCCCTTGTAAATAATCAATAAATTCTTCCTCAGTTAACCGAGTAGCTTCAATTTGATAGTATATTTCATCGTACAAAAACTCAGCAATGAAAGTCGTATCTAGCAACATAACTTGATAATAAAGCGCAAGTGGGAAATTATCAAGAATGGAATTCGTTGATACAGAATCAGTATGATTATTAATCATCACATGGATTGACGAATCACCACGCTGAAAAAGATATTGAACTCTTATACTATCTTCTTCCATTACCCAAGATGTACCTTCTAAATGAAAACCTGCAAAATATAACTCAGACCCAGAAACCCCAATAATAGACTCAACTTCTTTTAATTCTGATTGTTGGAAATCACTATCTCCTATCCCTGTAAAATACCGAAATCCTCCATCCAACCTTTCAAACACTAAATCTCTTATTAATTCTGGCTCTCGACTCCCGATATTTGTCCAATAGAGTGCAACAGTCATAACAACTAAAAAACTAAAAGCCAACCCCCACACTGGCTTCATCTTTAAAATATTCGTATGTTTCCCACGAGAATCCTTCATTTTCTGCAAAGTTTTAACCCGCAAAAATTCTGGCGTCTTTATATCATCTTGTTCAACTCGATAATTATCTTCCCACATCACAATTACCACCCTCCTCTGACATCTATCCAACCTCTGACATCTGGCCTCTATTCAAATACGTTACTAAACCGAAAAAGGTTTCATCAAAAATCAATTTTCCCATTTTTCTTTTAAAATTTTTTTTGCCCGTGACAACCTCGTCTTAATCGTATTCTCATTTTCCTTTAAAATCCCAGCAATTTCAGAAATCTTATACTGTTCATAATAGAACAAATGAACAACAATTCGATATTTTTCATCCAGCTCTTGCACATACCCAGTCATCCCGTACTGTTTTTCCGCTGCTGCTTGCAGACCAATTGCCGAATCTAGATCTTGATGATTTTTTTGCTTCCTAAAAAAATCCTTGCAACAATTAATTGTAACTCTAATAAACCACGCCTTGGCATGTTCTAGGGATTCAAATTTTTTCTTATGCTTCACAAATCGCAAAAAAACTTCTTGAAATACATCTTGAGTATCAGGTTCATTTTTAAGCATATTCATTGCTACACGGTAGATGGTATCACTAAAATGCTCAATTGCATCTTCATCTGACAACACTAATGAGCCTCGCTTTTTCTCAAACAACATCTCCCAGCACCAACTTTCTACATAATATCACAATACATTATTACTTTTCTCTCAAAAAATCCTCAATTTCCACAACTATTGCAGTAAACATATCTTCCTCAGCAACCTTGCGCACAACCTTTCCATTCCTAAACAAAATCCCCTCGCCACGACCTCCGGCAATCCCAACATCAGCCTCCCGAGCCTCTCCCGGACCATTAACAGCGCAGCCCATTACGGCAACAGTAATCTCATCCTGAACATTTTCTAGATATGTCTCAACCTTCTTAACAAGAGCCATCATATTGTACTCAGTGCGGCCGCAAGTAGGGCACGATACAAGCGTTGGCATATTGCTAATCAACCCAAAATTCTTCAATATTTCACGAGCAACCTTTATCTCTTTTACCGGATCGTCGGATAAAGAAACCCTAATCGTGCTCCCAATCCCTTGATTTAATAAAATCCCAAGACCAATTGCTGACTTGATCGAACCGGAAAAATCTGTACCAGCTTCCGTAATCCCTAGATGCAGCGGATACACCATTGTTTTAGCAGCAAGCTCGTACGCTTTGACAGTTAAATCAATATCGCTCGCTTTTAAAGAAACAACAATATCGTGAAAATGTAAATCTTCAAGGATTTTAATGTGATAAAGAGCACTTTCAACCATTCCTTCAGCTGTTGGCTTACCGTACTTTTTTAAAATGTGTCTCTCAAGTGAGCCAGCATTTACCCCAATCCGGATGGGAACGCCACTCGCTTTCGCTTTCTCAACAACTTGGCGGACCTTATCCTCATTTCCAATATTTCCAGGATTCAGGCGGATTTTATCAATACCATTTTCAATCGCCAAAAGTGCCAGACGGTAATCAAAATGAATATCTGCAACTAGTGGTATTGGGATCTGCGGGCGAATCTCCTTAATCGCCATTGCATCTTCTTCATTTAAACAAGCCACACGTGCAATATCGCAACCTGCTACCACTAATGCCTTAATTTGTTCAACTGTCGCAAAAACATCCTTCGTCTTAGTTGTCGTCATTGATTGGACAGTGACCTTGTCACTCCCACCTAAATCAATATTTCCTACTTTAATCTTCTGTGTATCCCTGCGGTGTCGTATTTTTTTTATATTCACCATTCATTCACCTCAGATAAGATTATACTATATATATATTATTTTGACAAATTAAAACTTGCTCTTTTGACCATACTATTCTAGAAGTTAGAAAATGTAGCGGTTGGAATCTGCACTAGGATGGTGAAAAAATGAAAGAAAAATTGGCAGTACTAAAACAACAACTAAAACTAATCAAAATCAAAAGTCCACGGGTGAAATTCATTAAACTAATCCATCTTGTCATCGTAGGGGTACTTATTACCAGAATAACCCTTATTCAACACGTATATTCTGCTGACTACCTGGCTTACCTGAATAAAGAAGCTGAGACACTGGTAGTCAAAAAGGCTCAAACTCGGGGCTCGATTTATGATCGCTATGGTACAGAGCTTGTAACCAATGTTCCTGTCCTTTCCATCATTTATCGCTATGATGCCAAAAGAACAGCAGATCAGATGTTTGATACTGCCTTTATTTTGGCTGAGATGATTGAAGTTAATACTAAAAAATTAGGTGTTAGCGATCAGAAGGATTTATACCAAAAACTCAATACTGATGTTCTACGGATTGATATAACAGAAGAGGATTTGGACAGCTTGACAGACATCGAATTGGGAGCGCAGGTTATTTTCAACAAAATGTCTGAGGCTTATTATGGTGGCGAAAATACGATAAAATTTGATGCTGATGATGATGAAGCTGCTCGAGTCGTTGAGAATATTGACAAGCTGTCTGGGATTGATGTTGTTACACAAGCAACGCGGAAATATCCGAAAGATTTAGGTCATCTTGATATTGTTGGGCATGTCAGTAAAGGGGATGCAAATTTCCCAGCAGAGGATTTCAATAAGTATATGGATGCTGGTTACTCAGTGAATGATCGAATTGGATTGTCGAGTATTGAGCGACAGTATGAGGATTTTTTACGCGGACATAAATCTTCTCATGAAATTAGCCCAACAGGTGAGGCCAGTGTACTGAATGAAGGAATGCAAGGCGTTGATTTAATGTTGACTATTGATACCGATTTCTCCAATCGAGTTGATGATATTTTAGAACGTCGCATGAAAAAGGCAAAAGCTAATCGCCTCGGCGCGAAGTATTTACGAGAAGGCTACGTCGTTGTTGTCAACCCAAATACTGGCGAAATTTTGTCACTTAACGGAAAAATATTAAATGAAGATGGTGAATGTATCGACCATCCCCTCGGCACATTGTACAATTCTTACACAGTGGGATCGGTCGTAAAAGGAGCAACGCTTTTGACAGGCTATGAATATGGGATCACAAATTTTGGTGATATTGTAGATGACAGACCAATGCTTTTTGCTGACGGCTCAAAAAAGGCTTCCTGGTCGAAACTAGGGGTTGTTAACGACATTGATGCTATTCGGCTTTCGAGTAATGTTTACTTCATGCAACAAGCTATTAAAATGGGAGGTGGGTATTATATCCCTGAATCAGATGTAATTGTAGATCTTAACGCAATAAACCACTACCGCTCTTCTTTTTCACAATATGGATTAGGATCTCGCACTGGCATTGACCTGCCTGGAGAACAAATGGGTATGCTAAATATTGATCAAAGTATTGCTAAGTTGCTTGATTTCGTCATTGGTCAATCAGATACATATACTACCTTGCAACTTGCAAGCTACATTTCTACAATAGCTAATGGCGGTAGTCGTTATGCCCTTAAGCTACTTAAAGAAGCTTCAATTAGTGTTGGAGATGATGAGAAATTACTTATTTATAACTTTGAGCCGGATTTATTGAATCAAATAGATTTACCTAAAGAAGCTTTTGATCGAGTCCAAGAAGGCTTTAAACAAGTACTACAAGCCCATGGTGGAACAGGTTATCCAATTTTTAAAAATTCACGATATTCGCCAGCTGGTAAAACGGGAACTGCCGAAGAGTTTGCTCGAGATGAAGATGGTAATATGATGTTTGCTTGGGTCAATCAAATAATCGAAGTGAATCATATGACATTTATTGGTTATGCGCCTCATAAAAAACCTGAAATTGCCCTTGCCGTTGTTTTTCCGCAAGCGGAATTGGCTGAAGAAAAAAACCCCATTGCGCTAGAAGTTGCTAATGAGGTTATTAATTCATATTTTGAGATGCAAAGAGAACGAAGCTAGTGCACCAAATTGTAAATAGCTTGTGTCGACTCTACCTAAAAGTTTTTCATTATCTTGTTAGCTAATCCTAAATACGCAATGCCATTTTCCTCGTGGATCGCAAAAATCCCGCTACCGACTGATTCATCATTTACTTGCGCAATTGGAATTTCAGCTAATACTTCTGTATCCAAATTTTCTGCTACTGCTGCTGCTCCACCAGAACCAAATATTTTCTCGCAGACTCCATTAACTGGGTTTTTAAAGTAGGACATATTCTCTACTACACCCAAAATATCATGCCCCAGATGCTTGGCCATGAGACCAGATTTTATCGCGATATGGGAGGCCATTTTATTTGGAGTTGTAACAATTATGGTTTTTGCTGATGGGATAAAGTTCTTGATATCGAGGGCTACATCCCCAGTGCCAGGAGGTAAATCGACTATGATGTAATCAAGATCGTCTTCCCAAAGGATATCGTCAAAAAAATGAGTTAACATGCGGCTTAACATTGGTCCACGCCACATGAGTGGAGCATCATCTTGGGTTAGAAATTCCGTCGACATAAGTGCTACCCCGTCCTTCGTAATTACTGGTAGATTCTTTTGTTCCTTATTCATCTGTAACTGCGGTTTGGTCTCAATATTAAACACCTTTGGTAAACTTGGACCATAAACATCCGCATCAATTAGCCCAACTTGCTTTCCAAGTCGCACCAAGGCAACTGCCAGATTCCCAGCAACAGTCGATTTCCCGACTCCACCTTTACCAGATGTAATCGTAATATACTTCGTCTTCGAATTAGATTTTGAAACCTTGTCGACTGCTTGCTCAACCGCTATCTTCAGCCCTTTATAACCCAGATCAATCTTTATAACCTTTGCAACCTCTCTTGACAATGCTTTCTGCTCGTTAGCTCCCATCGTTGGAATCTCAATAATAATCGTTACAAGCGAATGATCCTCATCAACTGCCAAATGCCTGATTTCTCCTGCATTTAAAACTTTACCAACTGCATCTCTAATTTCTTGTTCTTTACTCATTTTAACCCTCCTGAACTTTCTCCGTTAAAACCCTAAAACTCAAAACATTTGAGATCTGTACGGTCTTCCTGTGAATTCTTTTTTTATTATTTCCGTCCCATACTCACCATCATAAACACTCACATAAGCAGCTGTAACTTTCTGTTCATGCTTCAGCATTGGATGGACATCCCTACCAAAGGTGCTATACATCGGCACTTCCATATTTTTATTAATTCCTCGTAGATAAGCGGCACCTTTTTCATTAAACCCCAAAATCCTTACATAAGGCGCACCTGCCTCCAAATTCCAACTCACAACATCCCGCTTCAACATCCCTGTCAAAACATTCGCACAAATACGCTGAATACGCGTGTTCGTATAGCGTTTCGTACCTACCACCTTCATAAACTCCATAAAACATGAGCACTCCATCGCCGCTGCCACCAATCTATTCTCAATTCCTTCAACCATATCATGGATTTTCGCAAGTTCATCTGGCGAAATCGTCAAAAGTTTATGTCGGAGAAATTTGTAATGTTGACCCCAATTCTGCAATTTCAAATACACATCATCAATTGGTTCAGGCACATAGGATAAATAATCAACATCCTCAGCAATCATTTTTCTGATCGCTGTGGCGCTCGTTATTCTATCATCCGTTGGTAGCTGATCATTATAATTACTCATATGGCGCTTAATCGTCAGCGGTTTGAGTTCCGACGCTAGCATATTAATAGCACGGATATAATGAATTCCCAGTGTATTATTAGAACCCGTTAAAGCAGTATTCACCTGAGCAAAAGCTTTTGGCAAGCTGAGCCCCGATGCCAACCCCTTCTTAACAGATTCCTGAAAATGAGCATCATCCATTGATTTGGCAAGTTCTATCAAGGAATAAATATCACCTGATTCGCTACCAAAAACGAGATGAGTTGCAGCCAGATGTTTAAGTATCGACACTGCTCCGATCGCAAATAAATCTGCTGCTTGGTTCGAATACGCATAAGGCAATTCGACAACTAGATCAATCCCATTCTCGATAGCTAGAGAAGACCTAGTCCATTTGGTCGTGCAAGCAGGTTCACCACGTTGCATAAAATGACCACTTATGACAGCGATCACCACACTCGGATTCACAATTTTTTTGCTTTCAGTAATATGGTATATATGCCCGTTATGAAGCGGATTGTATTCGACAATTAAACCCAAAACCTTCATAACACTCACATCCTTGCCTCAGTGGGTTGTATCGCAATTGAGACGTCATAAAATATATGATGCAACTGGATTTCTCCGAATGGAGATAAGTAATTAGCTTCATAAACACAGTATTGAGCAGTCTCTCCAGTCAGATGCATCTCTTTCTTTATTTCCTTTGCAAATTCATCACTTTGTATATTATTTATTTTTTCAGCATTCAGCTTCATATCCACTCGCCGAACCATAAATCCTAGCATCATATTTTTCTTATAAACTGACTGGTATTTAGCATCATGGGACACAAATCTTGCAACACCTTGGTTCACATATTCTCTGTTAAGTCGAGCATAGCCATCTATCCGCTTGCACTCTATAGTATAGTATTTCTCCGGAAATTTAAAGGTGTCTTCGCTCATGACTTGTATATCAAGCCTAGCATTCGCTGTGTCAGAATCATGATTATAGTTTTCAGCAGTTTCTGAGACAAAAATTAGCTCAAGATCATTATACCCCAGCCTTCTCCTTACACTCGTGTTCCGCAAATATCTGAACAATAGTCTGTTTCTGATTTTCTCTTCATGATTTGGAAGATAATTTTCTTCGTTTACACTTTCATCAGTCATCAATCCACAGCAAGCAATAACAAAGTTTCTCATTGATACAAAAATATCTTTTCTTATAACATCATTTAATAGACCCCTTGTGAAACCACCCATACTACCCTTCACCACCTGTCAAAATCCTATCCAAAACTTCTGCCAAATCTCGTTTTGCCATAGCTGGATGCCAATTTTTAAATAAATCCTTTTTCAATATATAAAAGGATGTGTCTGCAAAAACAATTGAATCCTTAATCGTAAAGAAAGAATCTGTATGAGCTCTTACAGAAAATCTAGATATCATTTCTTTTTCATCCTGATTATTTCCTTTTATGAATTTGATAGAGTTTTCATTCGAATGCTCATTAATATTCAATTCGAAAGCCACGAACTGATTAGCTATACTCATGGAAATTTCAATTTCTATTCCATAGCCATACGGTGAATATGCATTCATAAAGTAATCTTGGAATTTTTTTGCATATTCACTTAGTTGCGTCTCTGTAGTTTTTTTATTTCCAATTTGCTGTTTTTCTCTACATATCATTGGTATTTGAACACTTAGTATATAGTCTACAAACAGATTTCCTTTCAATTCAAAAGCTTCCAAGATGGTATCATCCAACTCTTTCAGTAATATCTTACGATCATGATCTAAACTAGAGTTGATTAGAAAATCTTTCTTTGATTCAATGTCTTGGATTTTACTTACAAGATTGGCAACTTTTTCGATGCACCCTTTATTGTCAAAGTAAGGAAATTCGATGATTTCTTTAAGAAAGACTTGTTCTCTTTCAATTCCTACTGATGTTCCTAAAAGAACATTAATATAAGAACTTATGGACGAATTGAATACCCCCGTTATGGCTTTCAAAAAAACTTCATCTTTTTTAGTTCCTTTAATAGCTTTAATAGTTTCTCTAAAAAGAAAATTTTGCTCAGAATAAGCAGATTTGAGGCGATAGTTCTTCATATCTAGTCCTTTTTTAACTAAACAACGAGAGCCTTCAAACAGCTTTGGATTCCTCGGCCTATGAACGTTTGGTTCTTTAAAAGAAGTAGCAGTTTCTAAATTTACAGCAAATCTATCTAATCCAGTTTTCGAATCCAGCATAAGACGACCAATATAACTAGATGAGTCATTTTTCCCGTTGTTCATTTCTATTCCAGCACCGATTAAGATCTTTTCATTATTACCATCGCGACTGTCATTTACTTCTTCTATAACATCTTTTATCGTTTTGTACTTCTCTCTTAGCTTATAGCAAATATCAAGATCCCAGCTTGATCCATACAACAAGACTTTCCAAGCCCAGTCATTCCGATATACCAAATCTTGTTCGACAAATTTAAGATCATTTTTTTCTATCACCAAAATATTAAATAGCTCAAAATAAATGTTAGGTTTTAATGAAATATGAGTGAATTTATTTTTCAAAGTATTGTTTGATTGCTCATTGGACTTTTCATAAATAACAATTGCTGCTGGAGCAACAGCATTCTTGAAAATCTCTTTTCTGACAGGGGATAAGTCCAAAATTTCTTTCAATATATTTTCTGCTAACAGAAACTCTCTAAATTCTTTCGCATAAGATTTGTGATTGTAAAATAGTTTAGAAGGCAAAATCAGACTACACACACTCCCCTCCGCAAGGTAATCTGACAATTTAAAAACGAAGTCTCTGCTGATGTCTTGAGTTACTCCCTTTTTTCCACCCCATGGTGGATTTCCTAAAATAAAATCAAAGTCATTATACGGAAGTTTTTCTTTTGAATCATCTTCCAAAAAATCTGAAACAAAAATGTTAGTATTTAGTAAATCTGGTAATTGGAAATTTTCTAGATCCTTAGGATCTTTGTAGTCTAACATTGTTAAGTATAGAGAGAAAATGGTAACATCTATTGCCTCCCTATTCAAATCCACACCATAAATATTATTTTTCAACTCATCAATTAGAATCTCCCCTGTAGCGTGCAAGCCACAGGATTTCAGCTGCTTTTCTATCATCTTTCGATAGGATTTGACTAAAAAAATGCCAGAGCCACATGACGGATCAAATACTTTACATGCATCACTTTCTTTTAATCCTATCTCGACTGTTTTTGATAGGATGTAATCAACTAAATAGCTAGGGGTGTAAAAAGATTTGTTTTCCTTTTGTCCTTCACTTCCTAATAGGATCTCATATATATTACTTATAAGTTCAACAGAGATGATATTAAAATCATACATTGAAAATAAACTTCTTTGACCATCATCTAGGACTAAATCACCTGAGATGAAATCCTTAAGCAATTCAAACACTCCGGATTTCAATACATCCCAATCTTCCTCGTCACTAAGCTCAAATAGATTTCCATTGAACTTCTGCTTAAGATACTTGAACAGACCATATAAATCTTCCTTCGTTTTCAATATCTTCAAAAATTCTGTTTGCGACTCCTCTATGCCTGAACCAAAATTACCGTAACCGAGATTAACACCCCTATCAATCAAAAAGCGAATGAAAATTATTCTCAAAACCAATTTTGTTGCGAAGCGTACTTCAAAATCGTTCATTAATTTTCTTGTTAGAGTCTTTAAGTTTTGCAATAAGTACGCATCTAGTTGATTTTCAAATAATTCTTTCTTGTGTTTGGTTAAAAAACTTTCATTATTTAAATTCCAATAGGAATAATTTATCAACTCAACATCTTCGAGAATTCTTCTTTCCAACTCTACTAACATTTCTTGATCGTGGATCCACTTTTTCCCATTGTACACATAGATAGTATCTTCTGTGAGAACAAAAACAAATGGGATTTGTGCATTCCAAATTGTCTTAAAATCCATTACCTTTTCATTAGAAAAGAATAGTATAAAAGGGCTTTTATCAATAATATATACAGCATCAGGTTTAATAAGAGACAATACTTTTGTCCAATGAAAATCAAAAACTTCACTGTTTACTATGTCTTCATACATAAAATAATTCTTTGATTCTAAGTAGCCCATTGCTTCAATTGCAGTGTTCATTTTACTCATATCTTTTAGCAGCTCCTATTTGCACAAAGTTCATTATACATGATTATATCATTTCCAACAGAAAAAAACTACCTTTTAACAGATAGTTTCAACTAGTTTTCTACAGGCTGTTTAAGTGATTTTCCAAAATACCCCGTTCTTTCGCCGCTAATAATTTCATCAATACGTCTAAACTCATATCCATCGTGACGGATTTGCTCAATAATTTCTGGTAAAGCAATAATTGTTTCTGGTGTGGGGTGAGTTAGAATTAGTCCGTCCGGTATAATACGATCCATCACACGATCAACAAGTACAGCTGCTGGTTCGCCACGCCAGTCTATTGAAT
>Ga0123355_10008376_pt1 | contig 15628 bp, 10 predicted proteins | sample TergutEmb28metaG_3_FD_89872 | JGI IMG/M metagenome (GOLD analysis project Ga0123355, IMG submission 89872) | Embiratermes neotenicus P1 segment gut microbial communities from Petit-Saut dam, French Guiana - Emb289 P1 | ecosystem: Host-associated > Arthropoda: Insects > Digestive system > Gut ... | reverse complement strand
TGGGGCAGTATGCACTGTGCCCCGCTTGCTAACGCGCAGAAAAATAAGCATCGGCCACCAAGCCCTTATGATGATGCCTTTGACCAGACGTATTTTGGCACATTGGTTAACGGTGTAAAGCCAAGCTTAAGCGCAAAGGCTTTGCTTGCCACAGAGCAACGCATCCCCGGGCTTGGCAATGGGGTTTTACAAGATATCTTGTTTAACGCGGGAATCCATCCTAAAAGAAAAATAGAAACGATGGGTGATGGCGATATACAGCGGATGTTTTTAAGCGTGAAGTCCACCCTCAAAGAGATGAAAGATAACGGGGGCCGCGATACCGAAAAGGATTTGTTTAACCAAAACGGCGGATACAGGACTGTTCTTTCTAATAAAACCCTCGCATTCCCATGTGGGGTGTGCGGTAGCGGGTTAGTGCGGCAGGCTTATATGGGCGGTAATATTTATTTTTGCCCTACTTGCCAGCCACTGGTTTAGATCGCAAAATTAAAACCCGTCACCACGAAAACCACGAACGACACGGAATTTAGAAGCTGTACTCAACTCCGCTAATGACGCATTTGCGCGGCGATTTTTCGCAGATTGAGAAGGTGGTTTCGCCGCTTGCCAAGAAGGCAAGCAAGAAAACGCCGACGAAAAGTTGCGGGAAATCGACCGCAAAGGCGGCGTTGGCGGAGTTGAATACAGCTTCTTAGCCTGCAAATGAGTATGCGCTTTGTGGAACGGCCTGAATTTTTATGCCTTATTTCGTGGTTTTCGTGGTTAAATATGTTTTAAAACGTTTGCATTGAATCCAGAGCCCCAGACACCAGGGCTTTTTTTATTTGTCACCAAATCAAAAATTCTTTACCAAGCACACGCATGACGGCTTCTACAAAGAAGTAATCCCCATAGATAATAGGCGCGTTTTTGTCATAGCCCTTAGCATGATACGACTGCGCGCCGTTACCCATGATGCCATCTTCGTTAATATCCCAATTAGCAAAGGCTTTCTCGCAGGCTTGCAGGGTTTTTAGCGCCGGCTCTAAATACATTGCTTTTTCGTGCTCGCTTACATGAGCCGCAATTTCCATAAACCCGCAGGCCGCGCACATAGACGCGGTCGAGTCGTACTTTACAGGCTCAGCCGGGGCGCGGAAATCTACCAACGGCAACCAGTCGCTAATCGCAAGGTTGGCAATAAAATAATGTGCAATTTGCTTGGCTGTGTCTAAGTATTCTACCCGCCCTGTATAGCGGTAGCTTAGGGCATACCCATAAATCGCCCAAGAAAGCCCGCGGCTCCACGACGACTCGGGCGAATAGCCTTGACCATCCGGTACACTCACCAAGCCACCGTCGTCGGGGTTTAGAGAAATGATATGATTACTGCTACCGTCCCCGCGCACGGTTAGAGCCTGGCAGGTATCGGCATGGTTTTGAGCTACATATGAAAAACGCGGGTCATTTAATTCACTCGAGGCCCAGTATAATAGCGGCAGGTTCATCATCGAGTCTACAATTACCCAGCCTGTCTTATCCAAGTTCCAGGCCCGGATAAACTTACCGGCCGGGTTGTAGCGCCCCGCCAGTAGGCTGGCTACATGCAGTCCCCTAACCCTGGATTGCTCGTTACCGGTTAGGCGGTAGTTAGCCACCGCCGTGTGTAGCCATTGGAAACCTACATCGTGATGCAGGCCCATGTAGCCCGCTATGGCTTCGTCGAAGCGTAGTTCTATAGCTTCCGCGGCGCTCCTGTATGATTGTTCTTTTGTCGCGTGGTACATCTGCCATAGCATCCCCGGCCAAAAGCCGTTGGTCCACCAATATATGCCTGTGGGGGTGTCCAAATCCTTGTACTTACCGTCACGGGGGATGTATGGGATGTTAGAACCCACCCGCTGACATTGGGCGTATAGCTTGGTTTGTAGCTTGCCGTATACCCCCTGAGCCCATTCGATATGTGCTGGCTTCACAATTCACACTCCTTGAAATTATTTAATTTAGCCTATTTTACTGTAAGCGGAAAATCCATTCAAGAGTTTGGCAACTACTTTTCTGCTCTACTTTCTGTATGTGAGTTGTCTGCGTTTTTGCCTAATTTGCATTTATTTCAAAAACATGCTAGCTTAATATCTGCCATACAATTTACTAAATTTAAGGAAACAATTCAAATTGGGCAGAAACAAATGGAGGAGATAATGCCATGGTAAACAACTATGTAGTAGATTTTGTGGAAGATGCACTGCGGTATGCTACCGATAATTATCGCAAACCAGCCTCACCACTTTTAGCAGACGCGTATCACAAAGTAACAAAAAAGCACTTCCGCCACGATTATGGCAGGTATTGGGAATGCAATGACATGGTTTATTCAAATCTAGCGCATCAGATGAATTTTATGCGTGTCCTTAACGCCCTGTATATTCTAGAAGGCAAAGAAGATTATCAAAAAGTATTTGAAGATAACTACAACTATTATATAAAACATTACCAAAGCGAAAACGGCCTGTTTCACTGGGGTGGCCATAGGATGGTAGATTTAAAATCCCTTGAGCCTGATGGTGAAATGAATCACGAACTTAAAAATGATTATCCAGCATACCCATCGTTGCTAAAGATAGATAGGAATAAGACACTAAAATATATCGAAGCGTTTTGGAATGCCCATGTCTACAACTGGGCAACGCTTGAGACTTCACGCCACGGTGACTATGAGCTTAAAATAGGCAAATTGTGGGATAACGAGTTTGCAGATCCCGAACCCTTTATAGAAGTAGATGGGCTATCGTTTATTAATACCGGAAGCGACCTTATATTTGCGGCTTGCGAGTATTACAAGGTGACAGGGGAAGAAAAGGCTCTGCAATGGGCAGAACGTCTCAATTACATGTATTTTAAAGCCAGAGATAAGAAAACAGGGCTTGGAGTTTATCAATTTAACCAACCAAGAGCCACCCAATTTACAGACGATTTTTCTATTACAGAGTCGTGGTTTGGGGACCGAGCAAAGCGGCAACTAGGCCCAGAACTTGGCGAAACTTGTCTTGAAGGAAATATGATTTTAGAAGGCAAAGCCCGCACATTGTATGGTTCTGCCACTTTAGTATTGCTTCATGAGGCTCAATCTTTAGGCGACTCAAATAAAGTTGGCAAGATATTCTTAGACCATTGCCGCTCTGGCCTTGAGGCTTTTGCCAGACATGCGTATATACCAGAATCAAATATGTTCCGCCCGCTTCTTGCCGATGGGCGAGACTTAACAGGTTTTGAGCTACAAAGAGACGGGTATTACGGGCAAAAAGGTTCAACTCTCAACCAGTACCATGCAGACGGGCTATTTTTGCTGGTGTTTGCAAAAACTGCGGCAATGACAGGTAGCAGACTCCTCTGGCAAACCGCGTCACAAATAGCTAAATCTCTTGGACTAGGCGATATTTCAAAAGATAGTCTCAACTTAGACTATAAAATACAAAGTGCCTGCCCATACTGCTTATTTGCATTCTTAAACCTTCATTTATTTACAAAGGATAGGGCATACCTTGATATGGCAGACGTTATAGCTAAAAATATCTCCAGCGGAAAGTCGGACGGCAAAGACAGTAGCACCTTATACCAAAGCAGATTTGAAAAAAGCGAATATATATGGATTAACAGTCTAGAACCGTTGGCTGTAGTCTGCTGTGAGGCGGCAAAGCTTGGCAAGCTTAACGAGGTGGATTCATCAATTTATGTTTAAAACCGGCCAAGGAGGACTCCATGATAAACAGGAAAAGACTCGTTACAAAACATAATCCCAAGCTAACAAGTTTTGACCCCCACTCCCCGCTGTCTGTAGGTAATGGCGAATTTGTTTTTACGGCAGATGTCACCGGTTTGCAAAGTTTCAACAAACTATACGACAACGCTATGCCACTCTGCACAATGGCAAATTGGGGATGGCACACCAAGCCCTTTAGCAAGAATATTGCCAAGGTAGAAAAAATGGAGCTTAAACCAAGCTATTACGATACTTACGGCAGAAGTGTCCCTTACTACACAAATAGTGAGGAAAAAGAAAAATATGACTGGGTGCGCCAAAACCCTCATAAATACAACTTAGGCAAAATCGGATTTGTTTTTTTGGATAGCAACAACAAAATTCTTTGTCCCAACGCTATATCAAACATCAACCAAGAATTAAACCTGTATACAGGCATTTTATCTAGTAAATTTTCGGTAAACGGCACCCTCTGTAATGTTAAAACCGCTGTATGTGCCAACAGCGACACAGTCGCGCTTGAAGCAGAAAGCGCATTAATCGAATCCGAAAAAATGCTGATCAACCTGGCCTTCCCCTACCCCACCCACGAGATAAGCGGTAGCGAATGGCATGGTGACGAACGCCATACAAGCAATCTAACCAACATCACAGATGGCTATAGGATTGAGCGCATAATAGACGACACGCAATTTTGTGTAGTAATTAAAGGTACAGATATCATCATCGAACAAGCAATGCCTCATGTGTTCAGTATCAAAACAACCGGAAGGACCCTAAGCTTGTCGGTAACATTTGCCCAAGAAACAGCTGTATCTACTTCTTCGGTTGCGGATATCTTTAAATCCAGTACCAACAAATGGGCATGTTACTGGGAAAACGGCGGCATCATCAGTCTGGAAAAATCAACAGACTCCCGTGCGCTTGAGTTTGAGAGGCGTATAATCTTGTCGCAATATCTTACTGCGCTTCAATGCGGTGGCTCTCTTCCCCCAGCGGAAACAGGGCTTACCTGCAACAGTTGGTACGGCAAATTCCATCTTGAAATGCACTACTGGCACGCCGCACATTTTGCGCTGTTTAATAGGCCAGAATATCTTGAAAAATCGCTTGCCTGGTATATGGATATACTGGAAGAAGCCCAAAGAGGTGCCAAATCCCAAGGCTATGATGGTGCAAGATGGCCCAAAATGGTGGGGAAAAGCGGAATTGATTCTCCATCACCAATAGGGCCGCTATTAATCTGGCAACAACCCCATGTTATCTTATACTGCGACTGGGTATACAAAACAAACCCCAGCCGTGTAACCCTGGAAAAATATAAGGAACTCGTAGCCGAAACAGCAAAATTTATGGCCTCGTATGCCCATTTTGACGGCGAGCGTTATGTCCTTGGCCCGCCGGTTATCCCCGCGCAAGAACGGCACAACGCAAGAGAATGTCTTAACCCGACCTACGAACTGGAGTATTGGATTTATGGGTTAAAAACCGCTACATGGTGGTTCGAGCAACTTAGCTTAGAAGTACCGGATAAATGGCTGGACATTATTAACAGGCTGGCTATGCCGCCCATATATAACAGTGTTTATGTGGCTCAAGAAAACTGTCCTGACACTTTTGAGAATGTGAATAACGACCATCCCTCTATGCTGGCGGCATTAGGCGTAATTGGAAGTAGCCGTATTGACAAGGCAGTAATGAATGCCACGTTAGACAGGGTCTTAACCGGCTGGAAGTACCCCACCATGTGGGGTTGGGATTTTAGTGTTATGGCTATGACAGCAGTACGCTTAGGCCGTCCGGAGACCGCCTTAGATATAATGCTAAAAGAGACCGAAAAAAATGTTTATCTAGCCAACGGTCATAACAGGCAAGTACTGCGCAATGACCTTCCGCTGTACTTGCCCGGCAACGGTTCGCTATTGCTTGCGGCGGCAATGATGGTAGCAGGCTATGAAGGTTGCACCAAAGCGACGCCCGGGTTTGATGTGCCGGGCTGGGTAGCTGAATTTGAAAATATTAATAAGTATTCAGTAGAGATTTAGAGTCAAACAAATCTGGGGGCTGTCACGTTAAGCAAATTATTCATAACAATGCTTAACGTGACAGCCCCTTTTTGCGTTACAACCCTATTTATTCACTTCGTCACCTATGATACTACATATTGTACGCATACAAAAGAAATTAAATTAAAAATTAAGTAAAAAATACTTAATAAACGATTGCAATTAACTTATTAGTTTGTGATAATGCCATATGTGTAGTGGCTACGAGAAAGCGGGGCTAAGCATGATGTCAAAAAAAAATAAACGCATAAACTATTTTAAGCGATATTGGCAACTATATTTATTGCTAGTGTTGCCGGTCACATATCTTATTATTTTTAGTTATTGGCCAATGCTGGGAGCGCAAATTGCTTTTAGGAGCTATCGTTTCGATATGGGCATTTGGGGTAGCCCCTGGGTTGGTTTCCAGCATTTCAGGACATTTTTTAATTCTCATCAATTTACACGCCTGATGTTTAATACCATGACGTTGAGCTTGTATTCTACGTTTGCGGGTTTTTTGCCGCCTGTAATACTGGCCCTATGTATAAATTACTGCCTTAGAAAGCACGTTGGCAAAACCGTTCAAATGGTAACATTTCTGCCTTTTTTCATATCCAACGTGCTTTGGATGGGCATGGTTACACAATTTGTGTCCACCAACGGTCTTCTTAACAGCTTTTTACTCAATTTCGGCATAGGCCCAATTCAATTTTTAAATAGGCCGGAATATTTTATGCATATATTTGTCGTTAGCGGCATTGTGCAAAATACAGGGCATGGCGCAATTGTGTATATAGCCGCTTTGGTTGGTGTAAGCCCGGAAATGCATGAGGCCGCCATTATGGATGGCGCAAGTCTGTGGAAGCGAATTTGGTATATCGACATACCAAGCATTTTGCCGACAGTGGTTGTTTTGCTTATATTAAGAACCGGTAGCATATTAAGTGTAGGTTTTGAGCAGGTATTCTTGTTGCAAAACCCGCTTAATATTTCCCGATCAGATGTTATAGCTACCCATGTATACCAGCTTGGCTTAATTAATATGCAATTCAGTTATGCGGCCGCCATCGGGCTCTTTCAATCGGTTATATCATTGATACTGGTTGTTATTGTCAACTATGTTTCACAAAAAGTTACAAACTCAAGTTTATTTTAAGCGTGCTAACCGGCGGGGGTGGAAGTTTACATGTTTGACAAAAGGCTTACAAGATCAGATAGGGTTTTTCATTTTGTAAACAGCATCCTCTTGTTTATATTTTTTGCCGTAGTAATCGTACCGATTCTTAATGTTATCGCATCCTCTGTTTCCTCGCCTGCTGCGGTGATAAGCCGGAGAGTGAGTATTTTCCCCGTAGGCTTTAACCTTGATGCCTATACGTACATCTTTAGGTCGCATCAATTGATTACAGGATTCTTAAACACGGTATTTTATACTGTAGTTGGTACGGCCATTAATATTGCTATGTCAGTTATGGCGGCGTACCCCATTGCAAGAAGGGAACTAAAAGGTCGCAAAATCATAATCGCTTTTATGTTTTTTACAATGCTATTTAGTGGCGGTATGATACCTACATTTCTTGTGGTGCGTGATTTAGGGCTTTTTGATACAAGGCTTGCGATGCTTATCCCACCTGCCATGAGTGTGTGGAATGTTATGATCATGCGTAGCTTTTTTCAGAATACAATCCCAACAGAGCTATACGAGTCAGCAGCCATGGACGGTTGCTCGGAAATTAAATTGCTGATACGTATCGTATTACCTCTTTCGGGCCCTGTTATCGCTGTACTAACGTTGTTTTACGCGATAGGACACTGGAACGCGTTCTTTAGTGGTTTGATTTATCTGCGCTCGCCAGAACTGTTGCCGCTACAAGTGGTGCTTCGCAATATTTTAACCAACGCGGCATCCTTGGCTGAGTTGGTTGAGCATATCCCAGCTGCGGATGCCGGCAGGCTTGCGTTGGTAGAGGTACTGCGGTATGCGATTATTACGGCAGGTACATTGCCAATGGCATTGCTTTACCCTGCCATCCAAAAGCATTTTACAAAGGGCATTATGATCGGGTCGCTAAAAGGTTAACAACAGTTTATTAGTGACTTGTTATAAGATTTTCATATTCTCATTAAGGAGGAAAAAGAATGAAATCACGCATCATAACTTTGGTGTTTGTATTCGCGATTTTGGGTGTAATGGTCGCATGTACCGGCGGTCAAACTCCTAACGCAGGGTCGGGAACACAAATAGCCGACAGTGGCATTAACCCCGCAGGCACGTTCCCAATTGTGGATGAAAGGATAACGCTGACGGTGACAGTTGCCGAGCCGTCTTATCCAGCAGACTTTTTCACCAATTGGTGGACATTAGAGCTAGAGGAAACAACCAATATCCATCTGGACTGGCACTACATCAATCCTGCTGCTTTTAGGGAGAATGTAACACTTATGTTCGCTGCCGGCGATTTAACGGACATTGTACTAAGCGGTGTTGGCGGCGCAACAAGGATGGAAAGAGTTACAGAGTCGCAGTTGGCAGCCCAAGGCCAACTACGCCCTTTGCGCGACCTGATTTATGCATACGGACCCAATATACTGGATGCATTTCATTATCATCCCGGCTTATATGACTTTGTGCATATAGACGGCGATATCTTCTCTATCCCTACTATTGACGATGCTTTCCATAATCTTTATCCCGGCAAAATGTGGATTAACTATGATTGGCTCAACTATTTGGGGCTTCCTATACCCAGAACAGTAGATGAGTTCTTCTATGCGATGGTTGCATTTAGAGACCGCGACCCCAATCAAAACGGTTTACGTGATGAAATCCCCTTGTCTACCAGTATGAACGCAAACCACGGCGCGCTTGATATTTTCTTAATGAATGCATTTACATTTTCGCCGGGGCCGGATCGTCTCTACCTGCAAGACGGTCAAGTAGTATTTACGGCTACACAGCCTGGCTTTGCTGATGGTCTTCGGTTCTTAAACAACATGTTTGAAGAAGGGCTTATTTATGTTGACAGCTTCTCTCAAACGCAAGCGGATAACATTGCTATGAATGAATCAGGCAATGTTCCCGTAGTTGGCGCTTTCCCTGGTATGCACTTGGGTCATGCACTGGATGTACCAAACTCAATTTTCTGGCACCAATATCGTTGGGTTCCCCCGCTACAGCGTGTTGACGGCGGGCCTCCCGTTGCTACTTGGGCTCCTTATGGTATGTTTATTACCGGCCATGGCGTTGTAACAAGAACTGCATCTGACCAAGCGGCAGCGGCAGCAATAAGATTATTCGATTTCATGTATACCGAAGACGCCGTAAACCAAGCATTAAGAGGGCGCGAGGGTATAGAATGGGAATGGCGAACAGGCGGAACCGGCCTTGGAGGCGTTGCATCTGATATGGTGTCACTGGATGTGGATGCCAATGACCCGTTTTTCCAAAATATCACATGGGGGCAGATGTTCCCAACCCATCGTCCTATCTGGTACTACTCCAGGATAGAATTCCCGGCAGATCCCTTCTGTGATACCGTTCCTCCTATGCAGGGGCGTATGGGCATATTCTGGGATGCCACATCGGCTTATGTACCTTACGCACCGCCAATAGAACAAATACTGCCGCCGTTGGCTTTCCCTGAAGAGCTTATTATGGAAGTATCACAATTAAAGGTAACCATCGATTCTTTTGTAAACGAAATGGTAGCAGCCTTTATTGTAGGCAACCGCAATATTGATACAGATTTTGATGGCTTTATAACCGAGCTTAACAGGATGGGCTTGCCAAGATACCTTGAATTACACCAAACAGTATTTGATCAGACTTTTGGCGGACGTTAAGCCAAATAATGCGTACCTCTGAATATAAACAAAAAGGGCTGTCTCGTTAAGCATTTTTATGAATAATTATGCGTTGTGCTCGTCATTGCGAGGAGCGAAGCGACGAAGCAATCCAGGAATTTAAGGATTTCGACATTCTTGGATTGCTTCGCTTTGCTCGCAACGGCGGCATATTGCATATTTATTCAATGTTTTTGCTTAACGAGACGGCCCTTTTTGTTTACAAAAAAATTGGATCCGTTCTAAGGCTATATTTCCCGCGCCATGTTAAACACTAGCATATTCCAATTTAAAAATCCGGGAGACATTATGGGCGCGCCAGTTTCTGGGTTGTAGTACTCGTGAAGGTCACCGATTGTTAGCAAATCATTGTGTAATAAATTCAAGGTTTTTTGATATAGTTCTTGTGCCTCTTTGTTATAGCCGTAATTTAGCAGTCCTTTAAAAACCACGTAGTTTACCACAAGCCAAATCGGGCCAAGCCAGTTAGATGGGTTGTTTGTGGCCTCTAAGTTATACATTTTTTCGTCTTTAGCAAGGGAACGAACCCCGTAATCACTTGCAAAAGTTGATGTGTTTTTGATATGACGTTGCACTATATCGCAAGCTTGCTGTGGAGTTGCAATATTAGCGTAAAGAGGGATAAAACCCGTCCAGGTTTGTATTTTTATCGGTAATGTGTTCCAAAACACTCCGAGTCCTTTGTGAAACCAATCATAACTGCGGGTTTTAATATCAACATCAACAGAGTAAAAGAAACGGTCACGATTATCCCAACACTCATTATTAATAGCTTGCGAAAGAGTAGTTGATTTTTTACAAAAGAGCTCACTTTCAGCTACTTTACCATGTGCGGCCAATATTTTTGCCATTGCGTTAAACTCGCATACCATGAATGCGTTAAGAAAGACATTAGCTGTCGAGAAACGTGGCCGCCCAAAGCTAGCGGGGTCGTTATCAAAACCTATCATAACATCGTCGGCCCAAACATAAAGGCCGCATTTTTCATTGAAATAAAATTTATCGTAACAGTCAAAATATCTAGTGAGCTGTTCCAAATAATTGCACAGCCAATCAAAAGAACCTGCGTACTCGCTTATCAATAATGCCTGCTGACATAAAAATGGCTTATGCATATTTAAAATAGCACCATCTTTGCGTTTTTGTAGCAGGTAGCTGTTTTTACCTTCTCCCGCGTCGCCACCAACCATCATCGGGATATAACCATCCGGTAGTTGGAAAGAAAGAAAATTGAGCACACCGCCTTTGGCGTGTTCGGTTAGTTGGGCGCGGAAGTCCCCGCTCGCCTCCGTCTCTTCTGATTTTGAGTAGGCAATTAAGGCATAAACTGTCCAATAACTATCCCAATCCCACAGGTTACCATCGTAAATCGAACCCGGATCGATAAACGGATAAGGAAATGTTGCGCTTGCTGGCTTAAATACACGCGGGATATGGGTTTTGACGTATTGATGGATGTTGGTTAGCAAATTGTCAGTCATTATTAATTTCCCTTTCGATGATAATTTCGAGACAACCGACAGGCTGTTTTGCTTAAATCGCTCTGTTAATAAAATATTCTTTAGCATTGCGATAGGCAATACCTTCTACAATTTGGCGCAATTTTGCCTCATCTTTGGGGAATTCCCCGTTATCTACCCAATCCGCGATGGTTTGCGCCATAACCCGGCGGAAGTATTCGTGCCTGGGGTATGACATATAACTGCGGGCATCTGTTAACATGCCAATAAACCGTGCAACCAGACCATTGTTGCCCAGCGCAATCAAGTGGTTTTGGATACCGGTTTTATTGTCGTTAAACCACCATGGGCATCCCCATTGTATCTTACCCGGTATGCCGCCCCCCTGAAAAGCACCGATTATCACAGACAGTACCGTGTCCGAAACAGGGTTGAGGCTGTACAAAATAGTCTTTGGAAGCGCTTCTTTCATTTCCAACGCATTTAGCAGTTGGGCCAAATGGCGCGCAAACGGCTCGTCCGAGATTGCCGCGTAGCCGGAGCCGCCTACCAGTTGTGCCATACGGGTATTGTTATTGCCCATCCCGCTCATCCTTAGTTGCATGGCCCAGCCTTTTGCGGCGTACATCTCGCCCAGGGATACCATTAGCGCGGTTTTGAAACAATTGATTTCGGTTTGGGATGGGTTTTCACCTATTAGGGCCTTTTGCAGGATAGCGTCCGGGTTGCCGGCGTCCTCATATGTGAGATTATCCAACCCATGGTCTGAAATGCGGCACCCCGCCTCATGGAAGAAGTCAACACGGTTCGAATACGCGGCCAGCAAGTCATCCCAGTTTTTGATTTCAATCCCGGCAACTTGGCCCAATTTTTTTACGTATTCCCCATAACCCGGCCAAATGCCCACTGGCGGGCGGAACGTGGGTTGCATATCCGGCAAAGACGGGTCATTTTTGCGGTGCAGTGCCATTTGCTTGTGATACTCCAGCGTATCAAGTGGGCTATCTGTTGTACCCAGCATCTTGATGCGAAACTTCTTTAAAATCCCCCATACAGAAAATTCATCTCTGTTAATAATCTCGTTGCAATGGGCGTAGATATAGCTTGCCCGCTCTTTGTTAATGGGCCCGTTGTAACCGAAATACCGTTGCATTTCCAAATACGTCCAGTGATACAAGGGGTTGCCTATGGCGTCTTCCACGGTTGCGCACCAATGGCGGAATTTATCCTCGTCTGGGCCGTTACCGGTGATGAATTTTTCGTCTATGCCGTTGGCCCGCATCAGCCGCCACTTGTAATGGTCATCGCCCAGCGCAAGCTCTGTTATGTTTGAAAAGCGTTTGTTCTCCGCTATGTGTTTGGGCACAAAATGGCTATGATAGTCTATTATGGGCAGGTCTTTGCAGTAATTGTATAGGGTCACTGCCGTGTCACTGCGTAGCAAGAAATTCTCGTTCAAAAATGACATTATATCCGCTCCTTTAAAGCCGTACCACAAGCACAAGCGCTTTTGTCCAAAGTATCTAAACCTACGTATGACCGCTTTGTCCAAAAGTATCTAAACCATGAAAAAACGCGAAAAGGCTACCTCCTTAAGCAATAAACATGAATAAATATGCTTATCGAGACAGCCCTTCCGCTTTAATATAAAATCCTCTTAATAATCCAGCAAGTCACTAATCCGAACAGCCTGCCCGCTGGCAATAGATTTATTACCAGCTATACCGGTAATTATGGAAGCGCAACCCTCCGTAACACCTGCCGCGCGGCGGAACCTGTCCGGCTCGGGGTTTCCAAAGATATCTTCCAGCATAACGGCATCGCCGCCGCCATGGCCACCGGCTTTACGTACAACGGGGACTTCGTATGGTTTGCCAAACATAGGCTGCACCACTATCGAACTGCCTGTATACGCACCCTCAACCCCGGGCTCGCCGCCGGCGTTGATATAACTGCGCTCGGTCACACGGTACTCTATACGGCCTTTGGAGCCGTTAAGATACACATTGTAGCCTTCCCAAGGCATATAGCTGTTGAGGGAGTATGTCAGGATTGCGTTGGAGTCGTATTTAACCAGCACACCCATTGTGTCTTCTATGCTTATATCATCGCCAAATACGCTTCTGTCGCGTATATAGCCGCTATCGCCTTCCGCGTCCAGATACAGGCTCTTAAGGCGCTCATTACCTTCCATATCTATGGCAAACGGGTCGCCTTTAGCGGCGTCGCTGCCATGACTGCGATAGTAGAACTTGTCCACTCCGCGTTTTTCGGCATTGTGCCTACCGTAGAAATTAAGCTCGCCAAACGCGAAAACAGTCTCGGGCTTTGCGTCCAGCCAGAAGTTTACCAGGTCAAAATGATGGGTGGATTTATGCACAAGCAACCCGCCGCTATTGGCTTTATTGCGGTGCCAGCGCCTGTAATAGTCCGCGCCGTGCTGGGTATTTAGCAACCACTCAAAATGAACAGAGAATACTTCCCCAATCGCATCATCCATAACAAGCTCGCGGATTTTGGTGTTGGTGGGCGCATAACGGTAGTTAAATGTAACCCTTAGGTCGCGCCCGGTGCGCTTTATCGCGTCAAGGATGGCCTTGGCCTTTTTCTCGTCTGTGGTCATTGGCTTTTCGGTTATGACGTCACAGCCCTTTTCCATTGCCCGGATAATATAGTGGTCATGTGTGCGGTCTACCGTGGTCACGATTATGACGCTTGGCCGGGTTTCGTCTATCATCTTTTCGAAATCCGTGTAGTTGTAGGTAGAAAGGGCGTGATAATTGCATTCCTCTTGCAACACCTTGTTTGTGTAGTCCATCCTTGTTTGGCTTAAATCACAAAGGGCTACGAGCTCGCAAGTGTCCTTATATGTTTCGGTCACCGCTTTGTAAAACATCCTGGCACGACCTCCGGTGCCAACTAGTGCATACCTCTTTTTTTCCATGATAATCTCCTTTCAGATTTGCGTCATAGTCTTATATAGCTTATTATAAACCCGGTGAGAAAAATGGCAACTATTAAAGATGTAGCCAAGCACTCTGGGCTAAGCATGGCTACTGTTTCTAAGTATTTAAACGGCATAAAAGTAAAAGACGCGAACAAGCACTCCATAGATGCCGCAATTAGCGAGTTGGGATATTCGCCAAATGAGCTGGCCCGCGGCCTTAGAACCGGTAAGTCTTATACAATAGGCGTGGTAATACCGGAGCTAACCAGCGTATTCCCAACTACGATTTTGTCCCACGCGGAGGATATATTATTCGACAAAGGCTACAGCCTTGTCGTAAGCCACTGCCGGTCAGACATTGAAAGGGAAGCCAAGGCCGTCCAGACTTTACTAACTAAGCAAGTAGACGGCATTGTTAACATGCCAAGCGACATAAGCGGCAACCACTTGCTACCGGCCGTTGAGAAAAATATCCCTGTTGTACTTATAGACCGTATAATCCCAGCCCTTTCTGGCAAGTTAAACGCGGTGCTTGTAGACAGTGTTGCGGCCGCAGAAGATATGACCCAATTACTAATCGACGCCGGCCATAAAGATATAGGCATACTTCTTGGGCCGGAGCATATAGTCCCCTTTCAAAACCGTTATAGGGGCTATTTGCAGGCCCTCGAAAAAAGCAATATCACACCAAGGCCGGAGTTTATACGTTTTGCGAACCGCTCTACGATACAAAGCGGCTACGACAAAACAATTGAATTGCTAAGCAAATCCAAGCCCACGGCATTGTTTGCAACCAACCATAACATGACAATAGGGGCTGTCATGGCTCTTAACGATTTACGGCTTCAGGTACCCCAGGACATAGCCCTTGCGGCCTTTGACGATTTGCCCGCGTCAAGGGTTGTTAAGCCGAAACTGACGCTGGTGGCCCAGCCTCATGAGGCCATTGCCCAGTCTATAGCCGATATCATGCTTACGGCAATTGATAATAAACATGACGACATAGTCACGGATGCGGTTGTAAAGGTGCATAAGGCTGAGATACAGATAGGAGAGTCTGTATAAATTTACAAGTTTTCCAGCTTCCCAAAAACCGGCTCCTTATCTTCGATTTCGATATCTATTGTATTGAAGAACTCGCAGGGCGGGTTTGCGGGAGTGTCAAATATAATTCTATTGGCCTTTGACGCGGGTGCGCATGAGGCCTCGAAGGGTACCGGCTCGCCTGTGGCAAGCAACGTGGCCCTTTTTACTTTGGAGTCTAACAAGGTCAGGTGCAGTCTTAACGGGCGGTTGCCCATGTAGCTTAAGTACAGATGATGATCCCTTGATGTTAGTATGAAATTTTCGATGTCATATGGGTAGCCAATTACCGGTTTTGTGCCGTATACGGCATTGCTGTTGGCCTTTACAAACTCGCCTACTTTAAGCAGTATATCTACGCTGGGCTGGGGTATTTTACCGGTACCGTCCGGCCCTATATTAAGCAAGTAGTTGCCACCCCGGCTGTTGATTTTTAGCATAAGATACAGTACATCCGCGGGGTTTTTCCAGTTATGGTCGGTTT
>Ga0123355_10008375_pt1 | contig 15629 bp, 21 predicted proteins | sample TergutEmb28metaG_3_FD_89872 | JGI IMG/M metagenome (GOLD analysis project Ga0123355, IMG submission 89872) | Embiratermes neotenicus P1 segment gut microbial communities from Petit-Saut dam, French Guiana - Emb289 P1 | ecosystem: Host-associated > Arthropoda: Insects > Digestive system > Gut ... | reverse complement strand
TTTTCTTTTTTCTTTTCTTTTTCCTCCCATTTTACAAAAAAAAATATTTTTTTTTTAAAATTTTTTACATTTTGTTTTTTAAAATTAAATATATTACAGCTTACAACCCCCCCCCCCCCCCAAAAAGGCACAATTGTTATAAACTTTACATCAAAACTTGTGAGATAATGCAGTTTTAACACATTATAAATGTAAATTGGTGACAAGATGTCACTTGATTTTTACATTATACATACTGTATGTTGAAGCCCCTTTTTGTGCAGCTTCTTGTGAAAGCTGAAATTTGCAGCTGTGATTTAAGTATAAATTGGATCGGACAGTTTATTGGTTTAGATACTGTGGGTTCTTTGCCCTGGCGTAAAGTGGCCATCGCATGAAGTTAACCCCCCCCCACACACACACACACACACACACACACACACACACACACACGCACACACACACTGAATGCCAGAGTTGAGAATGAGTGGTGCTGTACCACTGCCTCCCATCTGTGACTTCATGATGTGGACAGGGACAGCTTTTAGAATTGAGGTGGCTGAGCAAAAGCGCACAGTATTTTAGATTGTGTTTATGATGTGTGGTCCAAAGGAGCATCAAGCAGCAATGTTCCAACCACTGCACGCTGTGAATACTACAATGAAACAACATGCCAGGAATCCAAACAAGCTTGTTTTGATATTCAAGAATGTGAACAGCCTGAGCCTGAGAAGCGAAATCACTGCTTTGTGCTATGGCAGAATAATAGCATGGGGAAGCCATATATCAAACTGAAGGTGAGTTTAACATTTATTTTGGGTGTAGTTTGTGTTGAATTCATATGCATGCCATTGCTTGACTGTGAAGGGTGCAAGTTGCATGAATTAGAAAATAAATAAGATTACGCATTGTATGTATAACATAACATTGTGGCATATTTATTTGTATCTCCTTGGCTCCTTTAACAATCTGATGTCAGTTTGATTGAAGAGAGTGCTTCAGTGGTGCCAGCAAGAATAAAACCTTCTTAGGTCATGATGTAAGGTGCTTAATATTTTTGCTTTACTTTAACCAAATTTGGAGTTCCTTGACACATTTCTATAAAAATCCCTGACATCATATACCGCAGAAATTTGTCTGGTGGGAACCGCTCTGATATATGCAGACATACAGGTGGACTTGACAAAGCTAATTGATGCTTTTTGCAACTACGTGTATGTGCTGAATAACTGCATAGAATGTGATATGACAAAGATTGCATCATTGCGTGTGTACAGCGCACCACAAAACATCTCACCCCTGTAGTAACATATTATTTAATTGTGCCTTCTAGTTTTGTGTGGTTGATTTTAATGAAACTGGAATTTGGTCAACAGAGTGTAGTGAAAAATCTCGAGTATAAAATTTCATGAAAATCTGCATTGTGATATTGTAGGTATTTCATGTGAACAGTTTGACAACATAACAAAGCTAACATTTGCATTAGCAAGTGCTTTATCAACATTCTTACAAATGAATCACTGGATTTATACCTCCACCTTTTAAGCATAGATGTTTTGTTTAAAAAATATAGATGTAATATGTACTGTAACAGGCCAGGGTCTGTATTTCAAGTCACGAACTAGGCATCAAGAAGATGAGAAGTTACTCCGGTCATATGGCCATTAGCCATTTTTATTTGAAAAGGAATAGAATTTCTGTATTCAAATTTTGGAGTGCTTGAAGGGATTTAGCAGTTCAAACTTCTAATTGCTTTCAGCACATAAGACTAGCTGGGTACTAAAAGGGATAGAGGTCTAACACACCTCATTTCCATAAAAGGATTAAATTCTCATTCTTGTTATAATGGTAGGTAGCAGTATACAGGTGCTTCTTGTTGGAAACGATATGTTGGACGGGTTTGCCTGCAGACTACCTAGTTTTCTTCAGAAAGGGATAGACAGTGCAGAACAAGTGCTGAAATGTGAGGCTTCAGAGAGGAAAGAAATAGGGGAACAAGCAGAACTGTGAAAATTTTTGTAACAGCAATTGTGACTTGGTCAATCTTAAGTTTACATGTTTGTGTGTAAGATCTCAATATATGAGGAGAGTTTAACCGTATGTAATTACTAACAACGATCAACCACAGTGGCTCCTGTCCCTCCGTATATACCTTGGGATGGATTCATGCTTAACAACGAGTGTACGAAGTATTGAAACTGAGACTCGGGCAGCTTAAAGCGGACAGTTACAGTACATTGTGTTCAAATAGTTGCTTGACTGGCCATGAGACAACACTACCACTTGTGGCATGAACTACTACTGTTATATTTAAATAGAGTGTAGTCTGCCAAGCCATTTCTTGTTTGGAATAAGGTTGTAGCATGTTGTTGTTGAGTAGTGTCTTGCTCCTTTTACAGCTTTGGTGCACCTAAAAAATGGCAGACTTGAAAGAACAGTGCGTCCATATGCAGTTTTGCTTTAAACTGGGTAAACATACCATGGAAAATTTTGATATGTTAAAAATAGCTTTTGTAGAGCACAAATGGGGACGGACACAAGCTTCTGACAGGGTTTCAAATTTAAAAAGCAGCGTGACCTCCGTTGAAGATGCCAAATGCTTGGTGCATCTGTCAGCAAGTAAAACAGATGAAAATGTGGGTGGAATGAAGGAACTTGTCCTCAAAAACAGCAGTCAATCTCTGCGGAGTTGCTGACATGTTAGGAATTTTGTTTTGATCGGTTCAGAGCATTTTGAAAGGCAGGCTAGACATGTGTCAGACTGCCTCCAAATTCATGCCCCACCTGTTTAGTGTGGAGCACAAATTTGTTGCTAAAACCAAAAAGACCGTTGTTCTACATGCTGCCTTCTCTTCCGATTAGGGCTGAGTCACATCTTTCTTTTTGCACAATTCAAGGTGATGATAAGGGAAAAGTAATTTAAGGATATCACCATCATTCAGTCAAAGTCATGGGACACACTTGCAAAGTTTTAAACCAGCACTCCATGAACTGCTGTGATCAGTGGGCTTGCTGTATAGAGCCACAGACTACCCGGAGGAGGCACCGTTTATTAGAAGGTTGGAGAAATCAGCCCATCAGCTATTTGATCACGTCACATATATTGACTTTGGTAGTGGTCTTCATGTGGCTTGTATATTTATTTGTATGTATTTGTTTTTAAATTCTGCAGAGAAGAATGAAAGTTGTTCTTGTTCTCAGGGAACCTATCTGCTTGCAATGTTATGCATGTGTGATTTTTTGCTAACCTTAATTTAATATGTAAAATTGTACTTGGAAAAGTATATTTGCTTGTTTTATGCATCCAAACTTTTAGGCATGAATTGTAATGTGAAGTTGTGTAAATTACACCAGCCAGTCAATACATTTGTATGTACCATATTTTGCTTTATGCCCACAGGGCTGCTTTCTGAACAACATTGATTGCTATGACCAGCCTAAATGTGTTGAGAAACGGGAGGAGCCAAAGAAGGCCCTAATGTTTTGCTGCTGTGAGGGTGACATGTGTAACCGTAACTTCACGTGGGAGCCTGTTTCTACTCATTCTCCAAGTGGTAAGCTTCTCTATTGAACTGGATTACAAGAAAACTGGTTTTGTTTTTCATGTTTTAAAAGTGTGTTTTTAATAGTACTGTAAGTTACTAATATTATACGTTACAGTGTTGGTGACAGATAAAGAAATGAGTATGGAGTATTGCAAGATTGAATGAGCTACGTTAAATGTTGTAGTGCCTTCTAATTTAGTTCTTTTTATTTAGGAACCTCCATACTTACTGAATGTGTTTCATAGTTGTCAAGAATTTTATGTGGGTGAAGTGATTTCTTTTTTTAAATTTCTGAAGCAGTGCCAAAGCCCATTGTGGATATGAGTGAGAACCGACTGGATGTGGTTGTGTACGCACTGGTGCCTGGCCTTTTGTTTGCTGCCATTGTCATTGCTGCTTGCTATTGGTGCTACCGTCGGCACAAGCGTGCATACTTCAATGAGGTACTGTGCACAAGCTTTGTTGTTTTATTGATACATGAGGCATTTGCAACTGAAACCCATTGGTGGCCCAGTTGTGGCACTTCAGATGGCACAGCCACACGTTTGACTCATTATACACACTGACAAACATGCATGCAGCACTGCAGGCAACTGGGTAGGTAGATCATTTGGGTAATGTAACGATGTAAATAACATGTTAGGTGCAGGACAGTACGTTCAAACACTTCGGAAGATGTATACTGGATCAAGAACAAACGTCACAGCCAGTTCATTGATGGTATCGTTGTGCTACACAACCATACCTGTCTGCATGTAGCCCACAGTTTTTAAGGACCAGCTGAATGTCTTGTGATGGGAGGTTCTCAGGCACCCTGCATACAGCCTGTTTCTATTGCTGTGCCATTTTCATGTAACAAACCTTCAGACGATTTACATTTATGTTGGATGATGATGTGCAGGGACCTTTAGTACAGTGGCTAAGGCAGAAGCCCAAGGAATTCTTAGCGGTTGGGATACACCAGTGTATGCGTCCATAGAGCATCTGCCAAAATGCCTGTGGTGATTGTGTCTAACTGTGCCATTCCTCAGACAGGTTTCAGTTGTACTTCTCTCATAAAATCATAGTTAATGACAATAGAGAATTTCTGTTCAGTAAATGTTGCTCCAACTGTTTGTTTCTCTTTCCATGCACACATCAATGCTTTTATACCATTAGTGGGTAAGTAACTGTTGTGAACTGAGCCAGGCAGTTTGTGTGTTAAGTTTAGGGTGGTTCAGAATGTAATGTACAAAACATAAATGCTGTAAGCCAGCGTAATGCATTCCAGTTAACTGAAAATCAGTTTTGAAATTTCATATTAATTCTGTACTGCAGTCTCAATGTTTGTGAACCTCGATGTGTGGGATTTCAACCTTGGGCAATTGCCCATTTCTGTGCCGTTGTTTTGACCTTTTAGGACTCTTTCCAATGAACTGAGATGAGACCATGTGGCTTGCCGGCCAGCTGTCACCCCTCTCCATCTGTTTTACAGATCACTTTCGGTTCACTCAAAGTCTGTGTTTCATTAACCGTTTGGTGCCAGAAGTAAATGGATTGGGATGGCATAGTTGGTATAGTGACTTGTTATGGGCCGGACCGTTGAGGGATCAGTCCCAGGGGGGGGGGGGGGGCGAGGTTTTATGCTCCCCTCCAGGTGGCATTGGGGACCATCCTGCTATGCAGTGGGTACCAGGTTTCTTTCAGGGTTGTAGAGCAGCTGGGGTGTGATGTTAACCACACACCCCCATCTAGCACTGAGGTTAAAGAGTATATACGTCTACTTCCCTTCAAGGCCTTCATGAGCTCTTCTAGGGTGAACGTTACCCTGTGCGCATAGGTGAGCTGCATAAGAGCAGATGATGGCATTCAGAATTTTGAGCATGACGCTGCATGCGCGCGTGCACACGCACACACACACACACACACACACACACACACACACACACACACACACAACCACAAACTGCCAAAGGTTTTAAGTGAGGGTGATCACCTTAATGCCCTGTGAAATGAGACCCTCCCTCAATCATTGCATGTATTTTGTGCTTCCAAAATGTGTATGTATTTCTTATTGGTTACACTTACTGAGGTCATTTTTGTGTTTTTATTACTGATAGTTTGTAAGTGCCTGGAATCAAATTGGTAGTTTACGTTGGAAATAGATTCCAGTGTTTGTGCTTCAGATGCTTGTGGTGGTTTTATTAGGCCAGATTGATCATGTATATTGAGACTGTGACTGTATTGTATTGAGACATGGGTTGTGTTGCCATGTGCCCTGGCAGATAGGTGCCAACCTTGTATGAAGTTCGCCTCATTTTTGTGTTTGCAGTACACTGGTGATGGAAGAAGCATGTTTCTCTGAAATGTGTGTACCCATCTACCAGACTGTACAGTGACACAACTGGGAAGTCCATGAAAGGAATCTGCTGTAAAATCCCAAAAAATCTTGTGTAAGAAATGTAAACCACCTTAATTATGGAAATTTTTGTTTTGATACAGCCCTCATTGGCGTGATGGTAAATATGCATGTTCATGTTTTCTCATACCCCTTTGTCACTGTGTTTTTCATTTTCAGCTTCCTACAATTGAACCCCACCCCTTACCTCCACCATCCCCTCTTTTGGGTCTGCGCCCCATCCAGCTGCTGGAGATTAAAGCCAGGGGGCGTTTTGGTGCTGTGTGGAAGGCTCAATACAAGTCTGATACAGTTGCAGTCAAGATATTTCCTATACAGGTAAGTGCATGATTCATATTTGCCTTACACAGTAAAACCCTGATTTTACATTTCTGCATTGGCCACCTCAAATTGATTTCAAATTTAGGAACCTAAAATCCAGGAAATGAAGATTATGCACTCTAAAAAAATGTAGCTTGCCATATGACAAACTGTGGCAAGCCCTTTAACATGTAGACTTATGAACTTTTTTTCAGTGTAAACATGAAACATGTAAGCAAATTGGAAAGAACTTGTTCACAGTATTGTGACATGAGGTCACAGACAGTACGATGATAGCTGGGTGCCCACAGCAGACATCCTGTACATTTTGCACTGCCAACAGCAAAAAAGGAGGGGCAGGAGGGCAATTGTTAGTCACAAAGTAAAGATAATCTGGTGATGTATTGTGATAGTAATGTGGCAATGTTTCTTGGGCTGCACCGTGTATTTATGTAACCAGTAACAAGTGTACCCCCTCCCATTTCTCTACCTCTTAATCTGTATAATTCATTTTCAAGTTCCTTTCCTGTTGTGCCATTTTTGTCCTTGATGTCAAATTGGTATGCATACTTTCTGGCCACTTGTGGTCCTTTTACTGCATCCAAAGTGTTATCGTATGATACTGTGTCTTCTGATTCTCCTTCTGGCCACGTCAGGTTCTGGTTTACACATCTGATTGACATTGTGGACTCTGTAAAATTCAACAGCATTGTCACATGTCATGTGCACTCAAACTGTCCCGATCAGTTTCTTCGCCTTCAGCAAATTTCAGTGCATTGTCATCTTTGCTGTAGACATTATCACCTGCACTGCACAATCACACTTTGCTGTAAACATTATCACCTGCACAATCACACTTTGCAAAACCATTCTTAAAAGTGGTTGGAGATAGAGAGTAGTTGGAGTTATAACCTTAAACGTGACCTTGAGTTTCCTGAGAACCGTTCTTTGAGTGGACGACACATTGATCAGTGGAAAGCCGCGTGATGAGGGGGAGGGATCGGTTGTGAGGTACAGCTGCCTTCTGGACAGACACTGCTGACATTGAAAGGTCACTCTTGCCACAGGGTGAGAAATGGTACACAGAGGATAACAGTGCTATTATGGGTGAACAGAATGATGCCAAACGTGGCAAGAAAATCATTAAAACTGTGTAGTTTTAGAACCATGAAACATTTCCTGTGAGATGCAATGCAGATAGAAAGGTGTGGATGATGATGGCCATTTTCACAGTTTTTAAGGGTACCTGGTGTCTTCATATTTGTGCCAGGTAGAAACTTTTTTTGTTCATTCTCATTTGTGGAAAGCAGCTGTTAGCTTCATCATGCCCGTCTCTCTGCATTGAACAGCTTGGCTGTGGTGGGGGTGGCGGGGGGTGGCGGTGGTGGCTTCTTCTCCTTCATCTCCTCCTCCTCTTCCTCCACCTCTCCCTCCACAAGGACATGACTTGGCTAGACCCTGACGATGTTAGCTTCAGTTGTTATGTATCTGTGGACTAGTTTTGATGTTTAGGTGGCTAGGAGGACCAGAGAGAAAGATGAAGATGGAGACCAACATGACCTGGAATTGGTGCCAAGACTTACTAAAGCATCCACTGCTTTGAAACTGTTGACTCATCCTGTTACATGCACAGCATTAGCAAGATTGTTGAACAAAGCATTTAAATTTGGCATTGGCACTGGTTTGTCTGAGACACAGGGCTGCATCTAAACAGTTAAAATGCAGATTTTTTGGTAGAAAAAGTGATTTTGCACACAGGCATTAATGTAACATTTTATTTGTTTTTTATTTCTGTAGGCTTAAGTAGAAAATGTATGTAATTGTTTGTTGTTTTCTTGTGTTTCTGACACATTTTAATGCTTTCCCACAATGTCGTTTTCTTGCATTTATCATTCACATTATCCAGCCCCTTGAGAAACAAAGGTTAGAGTTTGATTGTGCATGAATGTAGTTTCTTATTACTTTCTCATACCGTTGTGCTGAATGGTTCACTTGTCATGTCAAATTATGTTTGATACCATGTTACAGGATAAACAGTCATGGTTGTCCGAGCAAGAGATATTCAAGTTGCCACATATGGATCATGAGGATATCCTCCAATATATTGGAGTGGAAAAACGTGGGGACAACTTACAGGCAGAATTCTGGCTAATTACTGCTTTTCATGAGAAGGGTTCACTCTGTGACTACCTCAAAGCTAATATTGTAACTTGGACTGAATTGTGTCACATTGCTGAGTCTATGGCCAGGTATGTACTGTAAGTGACAGGCATATCGTGTGCTACCACATTGATGACATGGCTTAATTTTGTCAACAGAAGATATGATTTTTTCCACAGCAGTTGTAAACTGTCACTAATAGAATTTCTGCAATGGTATCAATACTGTGATGTGTTTGTTCCTGTTGATGGGGTACATTGCCTGTGGTTGTAATTGTGATGTTGTTGTTTAATGCACAACTGTCTGAATATTTTTCCACCACTTTCTGCAACATTCTGGAGAAAGAGGTTAGTAATTTAAGGGCAAGAAGAATGAACCACAACTTGACATTAAAATTGTTTCTTGTAGAGAATGAATTTTTTAAATTGCTGTGTATTTGGTACAGTAACGAGGCTGTGGGCTTTACAGTTTTAGGTTCAATTCCTGAGAGGGGCAAGAGATTTTTTCCCATCTTCAAAATGTCTAGGTCTGGTTTAGGGCCCATCCTCCTTCATATTTTATGTGTATCATTGCCCTTTCCTTCTGGTGTTATGCTGGTCACCCACCTCCATCCAGTGCTACAGTTTGGAATGAGTAGCACTGGGCGTCTGCTCCTGTGGGCCTTTGTAGCGTGCACAAGGACAGCTTTATCTTTTGCTGCTTCACAGATACTGTTCAAAGGAGGACACTGTACAGTGTTGTCAATACTTTATTGGAATCTGGGCAGTTTATTTCACAGACCTTTTTAGTTATTGCAGTTCAAGATACTCGGTGTTTTTCTAAACATTGCAACAGGCATTTAGTACCCCAGACAAAACATTGGTCTGCTGATCCTACAGGATGTTTAAACCCCTGAAATTTCAAGGCTAATATACTGTGTAATAGTAATGTAGGATACACTACAGTCTCACTGTCTATGATAAAATGACACCCATAAAACCTTCACAAATATAGTAATCCATTATTAATGTAAACTGCATATTTTGTTCCAACAACTTACGAAATACCGGTATTAAAAATATAAAAACCACCTCAGGAGGAACAAAAAGTATGACACTTTATTTTGACCAAAGTGCATATGCTTTTGGAAAGCATACAATACACTCATTAATTGAAGAAGTGTGTGTGTGTGCCATTCTCTTGACCTGAAGGCATTCAGCCTCAATACAAGAAGACTGAGCTTGTTTGAGCTGACAGTGATCTTGCACAGTAGCAGGGGAGTGGGTGCAACTGTTTTGCCAGCCTGATTTGTCATCCAGTCACGGAAGGTTGAAACAATTGTATTAAAATGTGCAATCAGAAAAATCAAGACATTGCTGTTAAAGTGGCTATTCACGTATGTTTGGAAACTTGAATATAGAAGTTCACAAACTTGAAAGGTGTGCTGTGTATTTGCAGCTTGTCGGAAGCATTTGTGTGCTGCCACACATTACACATTAATTAAAAAAAGAGCCTAGTGTTATGATTTTTGAGGAGATTGTGTCTGTAGTTACAGTGAACATTTTTGGTGTCCTAACGCATGCTGTAAAGTGCCTGTTGTTTGCCGTGTACGGGCTTTAGCGAATGCAAATGCATGCAGTCAAATTCCTGTTGTGCACTGTGTGCAGGGCTGATTGGACCAGTTCATTTTATTGATGTTGATGACTGAAAGTTAAGTTGTGAAGAATGGATTGGTACTATGTTTTTTATCCTTCTGTTGAACGGTGACTTCTGTCACGTTCTGCATGTTACATTATGTGGTATGGTAGAGTTCCAGTGTCTGGGATTCCTGCCTTTTGTGATCACTGATTTTAATACCATTTTGTCAACTGTTTGTGGCTGGTTATGATCAGACAGGATGATACACATGGCTAGCAGATCAGTGTCCCCCATTCTCCTGCTATTTTGCAGTTCACCCTCGTCTCAGTCAAGTTTTGTGTTTTATGAAATGAAGTTGATTGCTTTCATGCTTTTTGGAATGAGACTTCTTCAGTACTCTGGTGTTTTTTATGCTGCTAACAAGCATGTGTGTGCAGTAGTAAAAAGTGAACTGTTATTTTTTTGCAGTGTCACTAGTAATTTTGTTACTGTTATTTTGTAAGTACTGGGAACCAAACAAGTGTTTCACATTGCATGTGAATTATGTGGTGGTGGTGGTGCTGAGCAATTGCAGCAAGACGGTGGGTGTTACCGTAGTGTATAAGTGTGTAGCCAGTCAACTTTTTCAGCATTTGTTCGATTCTGAATGTATGTGCACAGGGGACTGATGCACCTGCACGAGGAGATTCCAGCCAACAAGGCAGAAGGTTACAAGCCTGCCATTGCTCACAGGGACTTCAAGTCTAAGAATGTACTGCTGAAATCAGACCTAACAGCTTGCATTGCAGACTTTGGGCTAGCTCTGATCTTCCAACCAGGGAAGCCATGTGGTGACACACACGGTCAGGTAAGAGAGCGAACTAGTCCAAAACACTGTACATGAATGTACATGCAAATTTAAGGTTGTCATACCAGTGTTGCTGAAGATTCAGTTCGTCTGGGATCTGGCAGTGTGTCGTTGGGTTTGTAGTTCACACTGGTTTGAAGGATTGTTGTGGCTTTTTGTGCAGGGTCATGCAGCCCAACAAAACTCTTTCTCTGTTTTTGATATGTTTGTTATAAATTTTTCCAAGACATGTTCATTGTACATTTTCACTGCTTTCTTCACCACTTTCTCCCACTGTGTGGCTTAGATATAAGGGTACATGCAGTGCAAATAAATATGTGGCATTGTGTATATTTAACACTGTTGCACAACTATTTGGATGATGGAGGTAGAGACATTCTCCAAAATCTTAGGAGTTTTTACCTTGTGGTGATTCTTCATATCTCTTGTGGGGACCTCAGCATTTTGATTCAGCCCCTGGAGGCAGAACCTCTGTTCCTAGTCCAATTGGATGCTGGTGTCTCCATTGGCCCAACTGCATTGTAATGCAGTAAGTCTGCGCTTAATATTGTGGTTACAGAGCCCCTCCAAAGGAATTAATTTAGTTACCTGAGAGTCTGGCTGTTGAAGAGCCCTCGAGCAACAATGTTAATCTGAATCTTGGCAGTATTTGTCATATAATTTGCCACTAAAACTTGTAATGGTTAAAGTGGAAAGTGCAATGTTAAATGGGGACTGCATGCACCATTTGGAAAACTGCAGTGCTATCAGTCACACTTTACGCTTGCTGTGGAAGATGCGTATTGAGACTTGTAGAACATGGCACATGTTCAGTGGCTGATTTACTGTGTAATTAGTGCACGTTTAGTTGTAACTGTGCCTGCCAACATTAACCTTACCACAGGGCCCTGCCATCCCTTGATGATGATGACGACGACGACCGGTGGTGGTGGTGATGATGGTGCAGGTCACCCACCCACACTTTATTACTATGTGAAGTTTATCTTCCTGCAAACACTGCCTCAATGTTGCAATAGTAGGACTGTCTGTAAATGTAAAGGGAATAATGTCAGTGGAGAACGCTTCAGAATAGGGTTCTGAGGAAGGTATTTGGGCCTTGGAGGATGTGGGTGAGGGGAAATGGTAAAAATTGCCTAAGGAGGAGCTTTATGTTTGTGCTGGTCAGCAGATGTTATTCAGGGGATGAGATCAAAGAGAGTGAGGTGGGCAGGGAATGTACCACTTGTACAGGGGAAAAGAGAAATGGATACAGTGGACAGCAAAGGAAGGAGACCATACGTAAGCCCTAGGTATAGATGGGACTATAATCTTAAAATATATCTTTCAGAAGTAGCATGGCAGAGTGAGAACTGAATTAGTGTAGCTCTGGTTAGGGACAAGTGGCAGGCCCTTTTGAGCATTGTAATGAAGCTTGTGATTCTATACAATTAGCAGAATATCTTGAGTGTCTGAGGAACTGTTAGCTTCTCAAGAAGGATTCTGCTCCATGCAGTTAATTCATTAGTCCTGGGTGTGAACTGTGTTGAATTTTGTTTGTGTTATTTAATGTGATTGTTTCTGCTGTTTTCAGGTTGGAACACGGAGGTACATGGCTCCTGAAGTCTTGGAAGGCGCTATAAACTTTTCAAGAGATGCTTTCCTCCGCATTGATATGTATGCCTGCGGCTTGGTACTGTGGGAACTGGCCTCCAGGTGTACAGCTCAAGAGGTGAATATGTGTTACTTTGCTCTCTAGTTGTGTGTGTGTGCGCGTGCACGTGTGCGCACTTGCTTGTTAAAAAAAGAGTTATGGGCTTGAAGGGTGTGGAATATTTGCTTGAATTAGTAAAAAATCCCAGTCAACATATATCCAAACAAATACCTCCAAAGATGTGGACAGTGTTTGTATTGCTTGGATACTAAGATAACACTGTAGTATGCTTTAGCAGAAAGTTGTCTTGGGAGACCAGATGTTGACGACTGTTTGTCTTATGTAACAGACAAAAAGATGCAGTGCACCATCGGGCTTTATTTAATGATTTGTCAGTATTTTTGCGAGATGTGCCTCCTTATCAACAGCAGCAACACGTGGCTCATGCGTGGGGGGTGGCACCACCTCAATGTCTCTGCACTCACACAACAACACCTGAACCAGCCTTTTGGTTGACCGGAAATAGGATATGGAAGTCCAGTAACTTGGCCTGCACGATCCCTTGACCTTAATCGCCTGGGTTTTTGGCTGTGGGCCACCTAAACACTAATGTATTCACAACTGATCAGTAACTTAGAGGTTTTACATGACGAGCAGAGAATGCTTGCTGGGAGGCTTGAGTGAAACAGGAATTTTGAAAGGAGTACACACTTCCATGAGACTGAGAGCTGGAAGTTGTTTTGACATGCATGGAAACCACAGTTGCCATCTCCTGTACAGATTACACATACATTCCCTATATCTCCTTGAGCACAGGTGTTTGGGAGTATGTTGAGTGGGCCTTTTTTTGCTCAGTTAAACAGTCTTAAAGTCTGTAAACCTTTCTATAGCATGCTATGTAAAGAGTGTTAAATAAAAAGGTTCCCTAGGCCACGAAAATTTAAAGAGAAAGCCATAACAGTACTAAATATTGCTCATATATATATATATATATATAAAAAGGTAAAGTGATCCTGTTACAGGCCCGGTGTGGCCCAGAGGGTGGGTAGAGGTATAGCCCTACTCTTCCATGACCTAGAAGGGGGTGAGTGGTCAGCAGCATGCCCCGGCCACACTTTACTCCCGGGAAAGACCCAGTACCCATTTTACAGGAGGCTGGGTGGGACCCAGGGCCAGTCTGGACGGGCAGAAAATCTCGTCCCCACCGAGATTCGATCCCAGACCATCCAGGTCAAGCCCTGATCTTTTATGCAGCCCTTATGTTCATATACTTCGCAGCCATGCACTTTGAAGAAAAGTGTAGTATTCTGGTCACAGAGTCACCTGGTTTCATAAAAAATTGACCCAGGTGCCTCAATCTTAATTTGGCCAAAGCCTCGAAGAACAGAAGAATGTGTGATACTGTTGGAGGTACTGTACCTGTTTGCATCTGTTATGCTCAGGACTGTTTACCAGTCCCAGGGTAAGTGGGTGTCCTTTAAAATGACGGTGACCTGTTAACAACCCCATCATTTGTATAGCTGGTTTCTGCTCAAGTTGATTAATTGTCCAGCTTTTTTTTTAGCAGAGAGTTGTTTAAGAAAGCCAGTAGCCTCTTTTTGTCCACAAACTGGGTGCCAATACTCCTCATGTTTTTTACTCATCCAGTCCCTGATCCACCCTCCTGACAACCATTGCATATATACCAAATGCAGGTTAAGGTACAGTCGGTGGATGTGAGGAGTCTCGCTGGCTGATTGTTTAGCCATCTCATGGCTGCCAGTCCCCTTGTGGCCAGGTACTTGGTATGTTCTGCCAATTTCACTGTGGATTGGTGGCAGTCCCAGACTGATTTAGAGTTTATCTGGAAATTGTCTGGGGCCTTAATCGCTGCTTGGCTATCAGAAGGAATATACATGTTCCTACCTGTGTAGCCCTGTTCCACATTCTCCATTATACAAACCCTATTGTCATATATACTGTGGTGTGGAACCCAAGGCTGCTTCTGATGCCTCATTTATACACACAGGCACCAGTGCCTGTATAAGTTGTGGACTTGTCTGTACACCAGACCAGGCTGCCCCTATTGTCTGTGTTGAACTGGTTCTGCCATTCTCTCTCGTTTGTGAACTTGACTGTAAATGGCTTGTGATATGCATAACTCGGTATCATGCTCCATGTCCCTAGATTTGTTGACTTGACCAGAGTTAATGGATTTTGGTCTGCACTGTTGGTTACACATTAGTCTGTAGATGTCTTCATGGGCCTCCACCGCCATCATCACATGAAGAGCAGGAAGTTCCAGGAAGACCTTTGCTGCTGTTGGGGTCATCTTCATGGCCCCTGTGATAGCTGAACGTGCTGATCTCAGTAGCTAGCTGAGTTCCATCCTGCTGACATTAGTCCCACTACAGAGTCTCAAAAATCTCAAAACTGTGACTGTACATAATGTTAAAGTAGGGCGTGCAATGTGGTAGGGTTTAAAATACAGGCCTTTCAGCATAGGACATTGTGTTGGGCAATGTTTCTATTGCTTGTGTCTTCACAGTCAGACAGTCCAACCATTTGACCCTGAAAATGAAGGTACCGCTGTCCTATGAAGTGTTGGGAACTGCTTGCTCAACCTTACAGTGTCACCTCCCAGAAAACCTGTGTTTGGCAAAAGTGGAAGGAGAAACTCAAATCTCACATGTTGTAGGGTTTATGTGGATGTATCTGAAGTATGTACAGTGTACATTTTGTTGCTGTGAACAGAGTGCTTAGGTCACTGGACTGTTATTTTCCATTCACATTTCTGTTAGTCTACTGGCTGCCTGTTTGGGTTGCACATTTGTGTGAAATTGTTTGCATGAAAATATGTGTGGCATCTGTAGACAGAACATTAAGATATCTGTAGGCGGAACATTAAGATGTCTGTAGGCGGAACATTAAGATGTCTGTAGGCGGAACATTAAGATGTCTGTAGGCAGAACATTAAGATATCTGTAGGCGGAACATTAAGATGCCTGTAGGCGGAACATTAAGATGCCTGTAGGCGGAACATTAAGATGCCTGTAGGCGGAACATTAAGATGTCTGTAGGCGGAACATTAAGATGTCTGTAGGCGGAACATTAAGATGTCTGTAGGCGGAACATTAAGATGTCTGTAGGCGGAACATTAAGATGTCTGTAGGC
>Ga0123355_10008374_pt1 | contig 15629 bp, 10 predicted proteins | sample TergutEmb28metaG_3_FD_89872 | JGI IMG/M metagenome (GOLD analysis project Ga0123355, IMG submission 89872) | Embiratermes neotenicus P1 segment gut microbial communities from Petit-Saut dam, French Guiana - Emb289 P1 | ecosystem: Host-associated > Arthropoda: Insects > Digestive system > Gut ... | reverse complement strand
CCAACCGTCCCAACAACTGCCTACCGCAACCTTAACATCGGCGCAAATGTAGTATTCTCAAACAACACAGCAGGCAATGGTGCATCCCAACCCCCTGACAACAGACTACCCCATATAGCAACCACATCTGCAAGCATAGGAAATCATCACCCCTACAGCAACCCCCTTAACAACTACGATATTAACTATCAACGCACCAACCCAACACCTCCCATCACACACCCAATAATAGAAGACGGCTACTACATACTCATGACTACCAAAGGCATTACCGAATGGGCAAAAGATCCAACAAACTCTTCAACGCATTTCCTCTTCCACCTAGACGGCAACGAACTTATACTGCAAGACAATAATCTCTATATACAAACCCAAGAAGGAATGCAAAATGTTGGCTACAGAGCAACGCTTTGTTATGCCAATGCAGAATTCAAATACATCCTCATACCCGGAGAATATACCATCGATATGGCTTCTCATAACCACTGGGATATCCATTCTATGCTTGAGATCATAGTCAAAAGCTATGCAAGCCACGAACTCATCTTCGAATACTATTGGGAAGCACATTTAGAGCCATTCAGATGGTACAGCCTAGTCATCACACCAACAGACCTGTGGTCTAACTATCCATGGCCGTGGCGGGGTGGTGACGAAACATCCCGGTATGATGATGAAATGTCCCGGTATGATGATGAAACACCCCAGGCAGAAGCATCTGCACAAACAACATTGCTCGCATCGGATGAGGCTAAAGACGCCACAGACCTCACCAACACAATTACCATCATCACTTACACCTTCGACAACCGCTCCAACCGCACTACAATGACCACCACAACAACCACCGTACATACCATCTCCGGTATACTGCAACAAGAAGAAACCACCATCCAAACCACAACCTATACCTACGACCCAAACAACCGCCTGCTAACATCAACTAAAACCACCGTAGAAGACAACAACCCCAACGCCACCCAAACCCAAACCACCACCTACACCTACGACCCTAACGGAAATCAGCTAAGCCAAATCACCATCACAACCACAGGTCATCCCGGGCCCGACCCGGGATCTCAAACCCAAACCTCCACCTACAACACACTAAACCAACTTATACAAGTAACCTCCCCGGCATCAGGCGGCACACCGGCTATGATGGCTGTGTATACTTACAGAGCCTGCGGCCTACGCCACACCAAAACAATAACCAACACCTCAAACAACACCACTAACACAACAACCCACATATGGAACACAACCCACATAGTATTAGAGCTACAAACAAACCACAACACAAACACAACAGCCGTAATCAACCGCTTCACCAGAGGCGTAGGCGGCCACCTTATAAGAAGTGACCACCATGGTTGGTACCTCTTTGATGCCAGAGGCAGCGTAGTGCAAAGGGTGGATAGCCAAGGTAATATTCTCCATACCTACCAATATGACGCTTTTGGAAACGAAGCCGATTACAGCCCGTCTAACACTAATCCCTTTAGATTCAACGCTGAATACTGGGATTGGGAGACACAGACTTATTATTTGAGGGCGAGAAGGTTTAATCCAAGGACGGGGAGGTTTACACAGCCGGATCCACATTGGGGTATACATAATATGGTGTTTGGGGATAGTCCTACGCTAAGAAATGACCGACATGTGCCAAGTGTACACGCTATATTGCAAGCGGGTAATCTATACATGTACACCATGCATAACCCTGTGTTTTGGGTAGATCCGAGTGGGTTGAACTGTCGTCCTGTACAGCAACTTAAAGAGCACCACGCCCAACGACAACAAAACCGCCTTACCGAACAAGAAGCAAGAGAAGGCTTTCAGTTGCTGCTGGATGCCCTGGGAATGTTTCCTGGTATTGGCATAGTTGCCGATGGTTTTAATTTTATCATATATTCTGCACATGGAGACATGGACAATGCCCTTAAATCGGCCGTGGGTATGATACCTCTTGTTGGTATATTTGCAGGTGGGGGTAGGCTTACTGTAAGGACTGGTAGCAGTATCCCTAGTGGAGCAGTTAGGGTTGGGGGTAGTGCGACTGGCGCGACCCAGGCCAGCGCCAGGATTGCTGATGCCGGCACTGGGATTCTTAGGGGCGCGACTGCAACACAGGGGCTCGGCAACGCATTAACAACTAATCAGTCTCGATTAAACAAAATGTTCAGAAATGCAGATGGACATTTTGTTCATAATACTGCCGCTAATAGAAATTTGATTGAAACTACTGCCAATAATCCTGGAAATCGTTTAGGCACTGATCGCTTCGGCAATCAATGGTTCGCGCAAACACAAGCTGATGGCACTCAAATTTGGACAAAAGTTCGTGGAGGCGAAATCATTGAGGCTGGCCTTAACCAAACCCCAAGAAGCTTCCATCCACAAACCGGCCTGAATCCTCCACAACCACCGAGATGATAGGAGTGACAAAAGTGATTATTTTAACTTTAAGACAAGCATATATGGCCACCTTCAACTTTCTTGATATTTATTACTCTGAAACGAAAGATGATACATTAGGCATGTTGCTTGGTAGCTTGAATCCCTTTGTATGGGTTGATCCTGAGCCAAATAACCCTAACATCTGTTCGACAGGTGACCCTGCGGCTTGGGAGGATTGGGTAGGTATCGTAAGGAAATTTACAAATAAAAACCAGCTTGATTCCGAGCAAGCGTTTCGGATAATGATTGAGTTTTTAAAATTTTATAAAGATGATTTCGATTATGCGCCTGGATGGCTTATTGAGGAACTGGCTGGAAAATCGCATGATACACCAAAGTGGCTAGACTGCATTGCTGCATCCATAAGCATGTAATCAATGTGGCACTTCATGCAGATAGGGAGCCTACACACATATCTCTACTACGCCTTTGGTAAAACAATAACATCACACCAAACACCAGGCAACCCGGCTACAACAACCACAACCACCCACATATGGAACGGCAGCCATATAGCATTAGAGCTAAATGGTAATGGCGCTGTAATCAACCGCTTCCATAGAGGATTAGGCCATATTATAAATAGTGACCACCACGGCTGGTATGTCTTCAATGTCCGTGGTGATGTAGTCCAACGGGTTGACGGCCATGGCAATATCATGCACACTTACATGTATGATGGATTTGGCAATCAGTTAAACCAAGACCACCAAAACACAAATCCCTTTAGATTTGCGGGCGAGTATTACGACTGGGAGACATCAACAATCTGCCTCCGGGCAAGGGTGTTTAATCCGCGCACAGGACGCTTCATCCAACCCGACCCCTTCTGGGGTATACATAATATGCAGGGCAGTAATGCTGCTATATTGCAAGCAGGTAATCTATTCGTGTATACTGTCAACAACCCAGTAAGGTGGATAGACCCCAGTGGGTTGAGCAAGGCAGGTACTGTAGGGTTTCCTCCTACTACGGGGTTTCCGGCTACGCAACCTACCGGCCAGGGCTCTGGTATAAGTGAAAGAGACATAGAGGCATTTATGGCCGGAAATGCAATAGCATGTCCACGTACGGCTGAAAATCTATTAAGACTTGGAACTGAAGTAATAATATTCCTGCTCCTCTTTTTTGGTGCAGAGGCGTTAAGCAACTATTTAGAGCCATTCTCATTTAGCGGAGCTACGCAGGGTGGTGGAGATGTATTTGTTGGTGGGGTAAATATCACCCAGATGAATGTGCTAACCGCTGAACTTAGTGACATTGCTGGCGGATTTGCAGTAGGCCAATGTGTAGAAGCTGCCAATGCCATGGCTGACCACTTGAGAAAGAATGGGCAGAATTATATGTTTGCTGAGTTTATGTTTGAGGGATGGCCTAACCGAAATTTTGTTGTAAGTAGAAGCAGGGGGTGGATGACCATTTCCGATAATGGCTATCATATCGGCATACTGTTCAACGGCAGAATTTTCTGCAATGTTCACCCTCAAGGTTTGCCGCATAATGCTTGGTTCGCTGACTTCGAAGGACTTGGGGGGCGGTTCAATCATGTAGGGCCAGCTCCGCTTGGCGGTGCGCAATTGTTGCATCTTTTGCGTCAACAAATTAACCCATTGAGTTAGTATTAACGAAAGGTGAGTATTGTTATGGATACATATAATGTCTTATTAAAGAAAATACGTGAAATGCCAGGGCTGTGGCTGGGTGAAAAATCATTAAAGCGTTTGACTAGCCATATGCAGGGCTATGAGCTAGGAGTTACCATAGGAAAGTGGGAGGAGTCCACAGGACTTAATTTCTTCGAGCATTTCGACGAGACGACACGATTAGGCAACATCAGTTCAAGTGATTATTTTTTCACGTTTGAATTCAACAAATTTGTCCATTTGCACTACGGCCAAATAATGCAATCGTTGTCTGGTGCCTCTCTCATATCCCAAAACAGCAACTCGGAAGAAGAGGCCTTTGATAAATACTTCGAACTGCTTGACGAGTTCTTGAAACAGAGAGGCGCTCCAAAAGAATAAACACAACAACCCACATATGGAACACAACCCATATAGTGCTTGAGCTAAACGGAAACGGTGCTGTAATCAACCGCTTCACCAGAGGCATAGGCGGCCACTTAATCAGAAGTGACCACCATGGCTGGTATGTCTTCAACGTAAGAGGTGATGTAGTACAGAGGCTAGACAGCCAAAACACCATCGGCACCCCTACCAACACACCAACACAAATCATTCTACACACATACCTATACGATGCCTTTGGCAACCAGCTAAACCAAGACCACCAAAACACAAATCCCTTTAGGTTTGCAGCTGAGTATTACGACTGGGAGACATCAACAATATATCTAAGGGCGAGGAACTTCAACCCAAGGACAGGTAGGTTTACACAGCCGGATCCGCTTTTTCATGCATTGCATGGCAATTTACAAAGCTGTATATTGCAAGCGGGGAATCTGTTTATGTATGTCACACATAATCCTGTTATGTGGACTGACCCAACCGGATTGTTTCGATGGAATGAGGATTGTGATGATTGGATTGTGGTAAGTCGTTGGAACACAACGCGTCATGGCGGCACTTTTAGTGGCGGAAGCGGATTCGCAACGATAGATATTTGGGGTGTTAATGTCACTTTCAATGCCGGAGCAGATGGCGTAAGAGACCAGAATGGAACAATTATGGTCAGAGCTGACACCTTCTACAACACAATTGTTGGTGCGGCAGGAGGAGAGATGGTTTTCCTTGGGGGACATGGTGCTTTTGGTGGTACTTTTAGCGCCTATCATATGCATATTGCTATGTTTGTTTCACCGTCCAATGAACACTATTACAATATGTTTCACGACGAAGATGCCGACTTCACAAGATGGGGACTTAGGTTTGCGTATATAAGTGGCACTATGGGATTTCCTTTGCGTACTGTAGGGAGTATAAACGAAGCCAATTATATGGAGCGTGCTGACCGACAATTTTGGCATCACCTTTCTTCGGGCGTTGGCACAGCAACAGCACTGTTGGCTGGTTATGAGCATTTTAGGGACAATCATAATCTCACTTTCCCGTATAATGGCCGCTGGACTAATTCAACATCCTATACAATCGGTTTAGTGAATGCGGTGGGACTTAATCACGGATTATCAGCAGAACAAAGAGCACGTGCATGGGGATTTAACAATGCTTTTTCTGCCCGACATTTCGGAAGATAAGTAATAATATGAGGACAAATAGCGGTGATAAGTGCTTACTTCATCGCTATTTGGTGGCCCATTCAAAAATCGGAGGTTGATTCAAGCATGAAAAAACTTAAATTATCTTATAAACATATTTTGTTAGCGTTTGTGATGATCGGAGGTATTTTGTTGGCTTGGCTTTTAATATCCATGACTTATAACCCGATGCTAAGACCGGCACCTATGGTAAGGAATCACATTTTAAGGCATACACCGATTGGAATGTGTATTGAAGAAGTTATTGAAGTTATTGAAAATAACGAAAGATGGGGAACTCCTACAATCAATAGAAGTTCAGGGTTCATTCATCCATCGGGTTCGCTATCAGAGCGCATCGGTGAACAATCCATACAAACCCGTCCCGAGGCATACAATGTTATATTATGGCACGAAAGGAGATTACGTATTTTTTGGGGATTCGATGAAGATGGAAAATTGATTGAGGTTTATGTTCGCTCAACCTTTGCACCCAGGCTTGTGTAACCCAAAGAAATGCCAACATATACCTATAGAGCAAATGGCCTTAGGCACCAAACCACAATAACAGGCTTGGCCGGTTCAGGGCAAGTTGCAACAAGGATACATGTTTGGGATGGAGATCACATAGTCCTTGAATTAAACAACACAGGGGCGGCAGTGAATCGTTTCTATCGCAATCATTTAGGTCATTTGATAAAGAGCGAGCATCACGGCTGGTATCTGTTTAACTTCCGCGGAGATATAGTCCAAAGAGCGGATAGTCAAGGCAATATTCTCCGTGTCTACAAATACGATGCGTTTGGCATTCTTCCCATCGAAAGCATTGTACATTCGCCAAGCGCAAAGACGATAAAGGCGATGCCCACTCCCTGAAGCGGGGAGTCACCAAAAATCCCAAACACAAGGAAGTGAACGCCAAATGTATAAAAAAACAATAATTTACTACCCAAAAGATGAAAAAATCCGCAAGCAGATTGAAAGGGACATAGCTATAATTCATTGTGATACAGCATTAAAGTATTTAGATAGTCTAAACTTTAACATTTATCAAAAGATAGCAGTTTTCGAAGAGTTGCTCAAAGACATAAAGGAAAACAACTCAAGCGTTACGACTTCAGATAGGGTTTAGGAGCTCTAAAGCCCGTATTATATGTATCGGCAGGGCATGGACGTTTTATACCCTAAAGACGTAAAACGCGACATCAGAAGCCCCCAAAACAGTGACCCCTTCCTAGGGGTGACTCTGCGGAACACGGAGTCACCAAAATCCCGAATTCATAGAGGAGATGGCGGAACGCCACTCCATCTCTGCAATGCACATATATAGCAATTAAATGATAATCCAGTCGAAGCTATATCACGATATACTATATCGTGATATAGCAACGGTGCGCCCCAAAACAGGGCGCACCCAACATTCGTCCATGTTTTTTGAAAACGATAATTTTAGGGTCATTTCCATTCACCCTTTATTGCCGATTACTACAATCACATCACCACTCGCAAATAGCAATTTAATGCTAGTCACGCCAAAAAACAAGACCGTCAAGGGGTGCGCAACAGGAGTGGAGATTTTTGCTTGCAAAAATACTACCCCCTTGCCCCTTTACCGTCTGGGCAGCTACCGCTAGAAAAATTGAAAAGGGTGTTGTTTTCTGCGCATTTTCAGAGACAACACCTTAGCTACGCCTTTATGTTGTCTGCGTACAGCCCTTTTTCACAAAACACATCGCTGAGATAAGCATCTTCCTCAAGAACGATATGCTCGCCATGCCTGTCAGCCTCTAGCGAATCCATAAATCCATCCCATCCGTCAATAAAAACGAAAAGAAAATCCTCGCTATTTCCACGCAATTCATAACGCTTACAATATTCTTCTTTCAGTTCTCGCCTTGGGTAGCAAAGGAAATACGCAATTCCGGCCGCCGCTAAGGACTGTAATACATTTCCTGTCGATGGGATAAGCAAAATTTTATCGTGCTGTTCTAATTCGTGCAATATTGCATCAATGTAATTTTGTGGCCATTCTTTTTGCATTTCAAGGCTAAAATCTGCTTTGCGGTGTTCGGCATCTTCTATATCGCCATTTGACAAATAATATTTATACGGCATAGCAACAAAATCAACATGCCTTTCGGGGTGCATTTTTGCCAGTGTAGTTTTTCCTGTGCCTGCGTGTGCGGCTATTATGCGGCGGTTCATCATCGTCATCCTTTATAATGTTTTTGATTAACTTTTTTCGGCCTGAATAATTCCCCTCAATTTTTCAATTGCTTTTTCATAATAAGCTATAACGATGCTCGTTGCGACATTATTTTCGGATGCAATACTCTCAAAAGACATTTGATTAAACACCACATCCGTTACGATTGACTGATCTTCGTCAGAAAGACTCCCTAGAAGTTCGCTTACATAGTGGTCGCTTTCCCACAAAGCTATTGGAGTATTGATGATTTCAGAATTGTGAGTGTTTTCAGTATACTCTATTGGCTTATCAGCGGATAATTTCTTTTTTGCGAAAGTGAGAATACGGTTTCTTGCAATGCCCATCATCCAAGTCGAATAGCGACTCCACCCATGAAACATATGAACCTTCATAATGGCAGCACTCTCTGTTTCTGCCACTATATCTTCTTTATCTTGCAGGTTAAATAGCTTGTTCCCGGAATTTCGATAAACGTAGTGACGAGTTTTACGACAGGAATGCTCATATAGCTTCATAAATGTATCTATATCGCCTGACATATAATTTTTGCAAATACGCAAATCTTCAAGATGTTTTTTCCTATCAATAGATGGGTACTTCGCCATCAGTTCGTCTAATCGCTCTTTTCGCTTGATGCTCTTTGCATCTTTCGTCATTATGCGCTCCATGATTTAAGCAGAAATAAATATAACAAAGGTCTGCCCCAAAACGGGGTATACCTAATCAGTGTATGTTACGGTGCTACTCTCTTTAAATTTAATGTTATTTTTAAGCAACTCATTAAAACTGACCGGACGATAATTGTTTACTTCAACCCCTGCGTTTAGCAGGTTAGGCATGTTTTGTATCAGTGTGAAGTAATCTGCATCCGTGTTATTATGGATATGCCCATGTATCATGTATGCGCTCTTCGCTATGCCGTTCCAAGTCATTAGTGGATAATGGCATAACGTGATTTTGTGTGCACCATCCGAAAATTCAATCATTCGTTCCACACTCTCGAAATGTCGTGCCATGTCCGCTTTCTTAACCCAATCTTTATCGTGATTACCAAGCAACAAATGCTTTTTGCCATTTAATTTCATCAAGTAATCATCTGCGGAAACAGCATTTCTGAAAAACATGTCACCTATGATATATACCGTATCTGTGGGCTTGACGGTAGCATTCCAGTTTTCGATAAGGACGGCATCCATTTCTTCTACAGACAAAAATGGGCGTGAGCAATGCTTGATTATATTTGCATGGCCGAAATGCAGGTCGGCGGTGAAGAGAATCATTTGTTTGAACCTCGCTTATGGCTTAGATTTTGGAATAACACTTTTTCACGCAAAATTACATAAGGGTAATATCGTTTTCGTTTTGTCGTCACCTTTTATCGGCACTTTTTCAAAGGACTCAACGTTTCGATTGCCATCAAAATGCCCTGTGCCGTGAAACACGGCGCAGGGGGTACCTGAAACGAGGACCCCTGCGTCACAAATGCCATGAAGATCGCCTGTCTTTTACGCTCCTATATAGGGGTCTTTTTTTAGTTTATCGATTGCCCTTTGAACATCGCAAGTAATTGTTTATCTTTAATTTTCTTTATGTATTTCTCATCAGCTCTGGAATAACTAATTTCATACATCAGCTATTCCTACCCAAAAATGTCTTTTGTTGTGGCACTTTCTCGTTTGCCACCAGCGATTTCGTCTTCTTACTCAACAATAAGAAAAACCACCAAAAACAAGTCATCTATCAACATTTCCATTATACTACTTGTCCCAATTAAAATCAATTTTTTTATTGGGATCTTTAAAACATTTCCAAAACATTCTTTCGTTTTGAGCTACAGTTGGAGCCAGACATATGGGTAAGTATTCGATATGTTCGGGGGTGAGTACCACTCGGCGGGCTTGGGCCGATTGTAAAATGGTTTGAAGGTGAAGCTTCACAAAACGCTTAGATAGCTTTCTTTCTGCGCAAGGATATCAAAAAGCCCGGAAAATTCGGGCTTTTGTTTTGGGGCTCAATGTTGATGGCTTTTACTTTTGCCACCACCATTTGTTTGTGCAAATATCAATGCAAGGTTGCTTATCCATGCCCCTTGCTATAAATTCGGGTTTTTGCGGTGGGCAGAATGCGTCAAAGGGAAACGATGAGATTGGCTTAGGCGGGCAAGAGGAACCGTCTATCGGTGTTACTACCTTAGAGCTATTGTTCCCCCAAACTGGGTCTTTTGTGCTGCTGCGTACGCAAGCGGTGTTCTTTATTGGTTTGCAGGTGCATTTTTTGACCGTGCCTTTGATAAGAATTATTGTACTGTCGCCGGCACCCATGCTGGGCAGATAAATCCAACCCTGTATCCACTTGCGCCAAGAGTTGCCTCCATCTGTGGAATATTGCGGGTCGCATATTGCCGAGGGCAACTCGTCTTCCAAAATTACTTCCCTTGCAACATCGGGTCCGTTGTTTGTTACGTGGATTGTATAAACAATTTCCTCGCAGGGTTTAACGATTGTTGGGCAAGCAACCTTCATTACGGCCAAGTCTGCTGAATCCACTGGCATAGGGGTAATGGGAGTTACATCCGTGGCGGTGTTGTTAGTGCAGTTGGGGTCGGGGGTATCGCTTGTTACGGCGGCCGTATTAACGATATTGCCGCTTGCGCCATCTGCTATTGTGCCACGAATCAGCACGGATAACGATTTCTTATTTGTTAAAGTTCCAAGGGAACGTGAACCCGTCCATGAATGCCATGTTGCGCCGTTATCCAAGGAGTATGAAGCGTGTGTTAAATCCGCAGGTATTTTGTCAGTCAAGACAGCATTTTCGGCATTGTCGGGTCCATTGTTTATTACGTTGATAGTGTAGGTTACTTGTTGACCGGGAACTGCCGAACCGGCGGGTCCGCTCTTAGTCACCGACAAGTCTGCCTCATTTGCCCTAATAGAAACATTTGCGCCGTCTGCGTTGTTGCTGAAATCTGGGTCTCGGGTAGAGCTTGTTACAAAGGCGGTATTGCCCATGTTGCCCACGGCGGTGTCTGCCACGGTGCCGCTGACCAGGATTTCCTTAAAGGATGCACCTGCGGTCATCAATCCAATGGCGTAGAATCCGCTCCACGGCTCCCAGCTAATCCCGCAGTCAATGGAAAACTTCGCATCAATCAGCTCAAGCGGCACAGGGTCGACAAGCACCACCCTTTTGGCGTCGTCGGGGCCAGCATTGCTTACGATGATGGTGTAGGTGATGACGTCACCCGGTTTAGCCTCCTCCGTCGAGGCCTCCTTTGTTACTATCAAATCTGCCACGGCGGCAATTGGTGTGATGAGAGTGTCTTCGTTATTGGTCAGGTCGGGGTCGTGGGTTTCGGCAATGGCCCGCCCGGTGTTGGTAAGCCCGCCCGTTACACCATCGGTAACCGTGCCGCGGAAAAACAGGGCAGTGAAGTCACTGGGGGCAAGGCTGATAACAGTGTGCGACCCCTCCCACGGATACCATACCCAGCCATTGTAGGAATACTCCACATTCGTAAGCTCTGCGGGCAACTCGTCCGTAAAGACGATATTTCGTGCGTAACTTGGCCCGTCATTGGTCACCAATAGCTGATATTCAATCGTTTCCCCCGGTAACACCTCGTCTTTGTTGGCTGTTTTTGACATCCAAATATCGGCAGATTCATCTGCGGTGATGGTTACTTCGTCCCAGTTGCCTATGGGGTTGGGGATGTGGGTGCTGCTGACGGCGGACACATGATTGGCGATGGCTGTATCGACGGCATCAAACTTCACCATGCCGTGCAGCCTTATTTCCACAAATGCCCCTGCGGCCATTGTGCCGATTTCATGCACACCATCCCATGGCAGCCAAGTCACTCCATCCAGCGAGTACTCCTGATTCTCCAACACATCGGGCAACTCATCCAGCACGAAGACATTCTCCGCTTCGGATGGGCCATTGTTCACGACGATGAGGGTGTACTCCAGGATATCACCTGCGGCAATGGTGTTGCTTGGAGCCCGTTTGGTGACAACGATATCGGCGGCATGTAGGATTTCAACACCTGCAATTGAAGAATTATTGTCGGGGTTAGGGTCGTGAGTGGTGGCAACGACGGTTGCGGTGTTGTAGTTGGTCATGCCGCCCGGGGACACCGGGACAGCCCGCAGCAACAATCGGATGGTCGCCCCTACCGGCATATCGCCTACTGTAAGCCCATCACGATGTGCCCATGGCTGCCATGTGATGCCCCCGTCCAAAGAGTATTCTGCGTCTTCGGTTGCGTCAAGAATGCACGCCCCACGGGCAGTGGACGGGCCATAGTTTGTTATTGCGATGTTGTAAATAACAGGCTCACCGGCATATGAGGTAGCGGGGGCTGTCTTGACTATGCCAAGGTCAGCCTCGGCGGTGGTTTCTGTGGTGAGGGTGACTCTGTTGTTGTCTGTATTGGGATCAGGGGTGATACTTACTACCGTGGCGGTGTTACTGATGTTGTCGCCAACAGACGCACCGAGCTGCCCGCGGATATACACAACAACTTTTGTACCGTCCTGTAGCCATCCGTATTCTGTGTTGGCAATGGCCAAAGTACCCGGCCATGGTTGCCATGGGCCATCCGGACTCATGGAATATTCGGGATTAGAGATGGTTGCAGGGATGGCATCGGCCAAAAGCACATTGTCCGCATAGGAGGGGCCGTAGTTTTCCACTTCGACGCTATAAGTCAGATACCCTCCTGGTAGCACGGGGGCATCTACGAGTTTGCGCACCACTACATCTGCCGAGGCGGCAATGGGTATGGTGATGGAGGAAAAGTTATTGTCTAAAACGGGGTCGGGCGTGCCACCGATGGCCGCGAAGCCGGTTGTAGCCACAGCCAAGTTTGTTATCTGCGAGATTGATTGAGCGGCAAGCGAGGGGATTAACTTTCCCCGAATGTTCACAGTACGCGTCTGACCGGGCAATAAATCGCCCACACCGACATTCCCCAAGGAGGGCCACGTGTCCCAAGCACCATTGTCAACACGCCATTCGGGGTCTTTGATATACGGCGAGAGTTCGTCTCTAATGACCGCATTCACGGCGACATCTGGCCCGTGATTTGTAATCACAATTTCAAATACAATCATGTCGCCTGCGATTGCGGGCGAAGGGCTGAGCAAGGTTTTGGTTGCGGAAAGGTCGGCGGATGCATTGATGGGTGTGTGGACGATGGCTCCGTTGTTGTCAGGGTCGGGGTCGAAGGTGTCGCTTTCCAACCCTGCCAAATTAATAATCAGCCCCAGGAGCACGTCATTTTCTCTGTTAACAATGCCCCTTAGCAAAACCGTGGTTTCAGCACCGGCCGGCATATCTCCGAGTTCGATTTGAACAAAAGCCTCGGTTATCGGTGTCCAGGTCGTACCTCCATCGGTCGTATATTCCAAATCCGCCAGCACCGGCGGGTCCATCGGCGGCATAATGGACTCAATAATGACAACGTTCTCTGCCGTATCGGGGCCATGATTTTTTACCACCATAGTGTATGTTAGCATATCGCCAAGACACACAATATCATGCGAGGCAGTTTTGGTTATCTCCAAGTCGGCAACGTAGGTGATTGGCACAAGGACCTTGCTGGAATTGTTTGTGTAGTCAGGGTCGGTGAGAAGGTCTTTGGCACCCGCATAGGCGGTATTTTCGAAGGTGCCTTTGGCATCGCTGGCCACGATGCCTCGAAAGAGTATTGTAAATTCGGCACCGACTTCAAATCTCTCCAGTACAATGCCGCTCGTTGCATTCATCACTTCCAACCAATCCGTCAGCCATGTCTCGCCGCTATCGAGAGAATACTCGAGGTTGCCGAGCTTAAGAACATCAATGTCGCCGATGGTGACATTATACGAATCGCCTGGGCCATAGTTGTAGGCTGTTACCGTAAAAGCCAGTTCTTCCCCAGGGTTAACCGGGTTGAGGGCGCCATGGCTGGCAGTTTTAATGACAGCAACGTCGGCCCAAGCCCCCGCAATGACCGAAATTTCGGAGGAATTGTTGTTTAGGTTGGGGTCGTAGGTGGAGCTTTCGATCGATGCGATATTGGTGATTTCGCCCAGAGCACTTGGTGTGACTGTGCTGCGAATCAGCACGGTTGCCGTTGCACCCATATCCATCGAACCTATGTTGTACCTACCCGTCCATGGATACCAAGTTTGCCCCCTGTCGAAACTGAACTGGGTATTTGTGAGCGAACTTGGGAGGTCATCGGTTATCGTGGTGTCAAAAGCAGTATTTGGGCCTGCGTTAAAAATTTGCAGAGTATAGGTCAAAACATCGGCGGGGTGCACCCGCACGGCACTTGCCGTCTTTACAATAGAGACATCGGCGGCAGCGGTTATGTCCCGTGTGAAAGTAGCGGTGTTATTGGATATGTCTGGGTCAAGAGTGTCGCTTGTCACCGAAGCGGTGTTGGTGATGGTGCCTGTGGCGTTGATGTCTACAGTGCCACGAATCTTAACATTTGCCTGTCCGCTCGCTTCTATGTCACCTAAAGCAAGGCGACCGGTCCAAGGGAACCAATCCGTATCATTGTCGCTATACTCCGGATTATTAAGCACTGATGGTACGTTGTCATACAGCACTGTGGCATGTGCCGTGTCAGGGCCATTGTTTCTGATTAAAAGCTCATAGGCTACCAACTGACCCGGCAATATGTTAAGTTGGCTGGAAAGTTTGTCGATGCTCAAATCTGCGTTTGTGCCAATTGTCAGGATATAATCCTCCACCTCGCCATCAGAGGCAAAGCCAATGCTTCGCAGGTCTTGATCTATGGTGTCGATGCCCATCGGCAAAATGTCTGTGGTGATGCGCAGGCGCGCAAATGTGTTGCCTGGGTTAAGCTCCATGCCTTCGGGCACGATAAACGTGAGGGCAATAATCTGTGCATCGGGCGAGCTTGGCACGGTCACGACCGTCGCCGCCTCGTTTGGTGAGAATACACCGTTTTGGTTAAAATCTACCCATGCGTAAACATAGGCATCTTGGTCTGTGCGGTTGGTGACGACTGCGCGAAGCGAGTAGCTTGTTGCCGCCGTAGACAGTATAGGCAGAGGCGTTATCACCCCGTCATCTTGTATGCCCTGCGTGATGTCGTCCCCTGTAGCATTAGAGTTTTGATGGGCATCGTCCTCGGCGGTGACAGCTGCGCCAAGAAACAGCTCACTCACGATTTGGTGGCGGGGTCCGTTGTTTGTCATCAGGGTATTGTAATTGCCAGGCCCTGTCCCAGGCCCCGTATCGGGCGCGTCGCCAAAATCAAATAAATTGGTGCTGCGATGAACTACACTAGCCATTTTAATTACTCCTTTGAAACATGTCTGTAATTAAAATATGCGAGGGCCGTAATACTTGTTCATATCTGTCCTTTTCTACATATTGCCTGCCTTAACATAAGAGGTCTTTTCTCTATGCATTTTTTTGGAATTATATCTATCTATCCGGCGAATACACGAAAATGACCTTAGGCAAAATGGTGGTTGATTTTCCATATGCAGGAGAGGAAATAAGTTTCTCTGATGAACAACCAGTGTCGTGGGAGGAATTTCAGCAAAAGCGCAAGAGGAAGCAAGAGGAATGTTATAATAGAGTAAGAGTCTATTGTCGGATAACATTTGTCAAGGGGGTAATTGAGAAAAATGCAAAAAGCAACCCAAAGGATGCGATAGTCCTCTGGGCTACATAATGTTATTAGCTATGTTTTAATCATTTATATTTTGCAGGTAT
>Ga0123355_10008372_pt1 | contig 15633 bp, 11 predicted proteins | sample TergutEmb28metaG_3_FD_89872 | JGI IMG/M metagenome (GOLD analysis project Ga0123355, IMG submission 89872) | Embiratermes neotenicus P1 segment gut microbial communities from Petit-Saut dam, French Guiana - Emb289 P1 | ecosystem: Host-associated > Arthropoda: Insects > Digestive system > Gut ... | reverse complement strand
TGGGGCCCCCTGTGTATGTGTGTGTGCTACACTGCTCTGAGGGCAAGAGGGGGATGTCCATTGCAGGGTTACTGCCTGTTGAGTCTGTTCACCTGGCACACTCTCAACAGCTTCATCTTCGTCAGAGGCACTGGACGAAATTGAACTGCTGGACTCAGGACTACTGGCTGTTTGGCGGTAAGATTGAGTATGTGACACCCCTGGCACACCTTCAGGACCTCCCTCAACTGAACTGGTGTCGCTTGCGTCACCACTATCAGTGTCAAGAAACATTTCAGCTATTTCGCCGGACTGTAGGAATCTTCACCTTTTGCTTGGCTGGCTCATTTTATAACAACACACACACACACACACACACACACACACACACACACACACACTCACGCATGATCAAGTGGTTACTGGTAGTGAAACAATCTGTCTCTTCAACACTGAGTCTGCAACCTAGCCAGAAGTGTGAGAAAAAAAGCACATGGGGCCATTCTATAGAGTTCTGCTTATTGCAGCCTGTCACCATATTGCTATAACCCAAATGGTGTGTGGTCACATACTCAGATGATAAAGTAAGTCATTCACCAGCCAACCGAATGGAGCAAAAAAAAATAAGCAATGAATAGTCAACACTACAACCTTACTGGCTGTGTACAAACAGCCTCATATAAAAAATGGATACAAGTGGTTTTCTCTCAACGGTAGATCAGTCGGAGCATGAAGCTGGAAAAATTTCTAGTGTGGTGATAAGAATGAGTGAAATCTCCCTAAATATATTGAGAGCGAAATATTTAAATGGCTGAGGCTGTGGCTGTCCTGGTGAATGGGACCTTCGAGCCTGAGGGAGCGCGGAGATATTTAAATGCCGTCCTAGTGGGTAGGACGCATGAGCTGTAAAGGTTAATTACACACCTAACTGAATGTTCTGGTTCAGATATTAATTTTACACTAGGTATTTCTTATATGTTTTGTAAAACAAAGCCCTACTCATGAAAGGCTCCACATTATTCCATAAAACATCACTTACCTAAATTTCTGACAACAAACTTAAAACATTAATGAGTCTTTTCGGCTACGAAATGTTGAAAATGAGATAAGAAAGGATAAAAAACTAGAATTTTTAATTGAGCATAATTCTCCACATTGCTGAAACTGTATTATTTCATGCTACATCTGTATTGGCAATCAGTAAATGTGAAGCTTTGTATTTATATTCTGAAGCAGGAGATACGTAATTTTACAAATATTTATGAATCTTCCATCCTCAGCAATCCATTGACCAGATTTGGCATCTCATGACTTTTTGCTTGCAAATTACATCAGTAGATAAAGACATTTCAGAAATTATAAAAGATCACCAAAAAAAACCAGCAAAAGGCTAACATGTGGAAAAGACTATCAGAATAATTGTATTCAACCAGAAAGTGGCTGCATACGTGGTTAGATCATAGAAATCATTTTGTTCAACCAGAAATTGACTGAACACGTGACAGGACCACTGGAATCATCATGTTCAGTTTGGAAGAGGCTGGTTTATAGGAGATTCTTGTCACTAACAACTGAGTTCACAGATTAACCAAGTGGCACCCCACAGTTAATCTTGTAACCAAGACAGTCTCAAAATTGATCCAAAAATCAAACTTTGGTGTTATAACTATGCTTCTTACCTGAAGTCTGCTTAGCTTTGTTTTCAACAGCTTCGTGTTTTGCAGTTTCTGTGCAGTCAGTTGTTTAAGCTCATCTGGGGTGGCACCTTCCAGAAAGTACCTGAACCTAATGAACATGTACCTGGTCAGGCTTTAAATTAAATGTTGATATATTTCATAAAGTACATAGTATATTGGTTGAAGGACTTAGGAATATAATCATAATAGATCACGAAATACTTATTCTTTGAGATGCACATGTCACGTGATTCAGTAGTGAAAAGCATTATCACTGGTATGTTGAACTGTATGTGTAAGATTTTAATTAACATTTCCTGGTAGAATTTCCCTTTTGCTATGTTGAAAATTCACATAATGACTGTATTTAAAAACTGTACAGGATCAAGTCAGAGGATCATTTTAATAGTCTGAGTGGTAATTATACAGTATTTTCTGTCATGTAAGTTATAAATTGAACTTTATTTAAAACATTTTACTGAAATCCTCAATATTCAGTTTACTTTACCATTTAGAGTTCTGCAGAACATTCTGCAAAGTGCTTGAATTTAGTTTTTTATCATTCACTCAAGTACCACAAAACGTTTCAGTTACTGAAGTACTGATACTTTCGTGGTACTTCAGACACAGAGTAGGTCTCATGGCAAAATAGGAATTTTACATTTCCACTTTCAGCAGGATCATTTAATGCTTAAATAGAATCCTTGATAAAAAATGTAGGAACAAACTTACACTTTAAGTCCCAGGATACAACAAGAGTTTTGATTAAGTATCCTCCATAAAAATCATTCTTACCTGTTTACTTCATTATCACTCCATTCTGTCAGATTATAAGGGTATGCAGACCGCAACATCAAATCTGTCCATGCTCTCTTGTAAGCCTCAGTCTTTACATACCACACGTAAGTTGGCAAGTTTGACCACAGCCAGTTGCGAAGATGAAATAAGCTAAAAAATACATGGATTAAGATTTATTCTTAATTAAATAAATTACGAAGTTATTTCATGTAACATTATAATCATGGATCACAGCTCCACTTGAGAATCTGTTAGTCCCTTGGTGTAGAAATTTCGCACATACCATTACATCTGAATGTACATTTTTATCTTCAAAAAAACTCTGCCATCAGACCCTATCCTGTAACACTTGAACCACATACACCCTACCCATCAATCCATGTAAGACTGATTTTAACATTGTGTTACCACATATGCCTAGGTTTGAAATGTCATCACATCCCTTCAATTTCTCACTAATTTTGTACCAATTTCTCATCCATCGTGTCCAACACACTTCTTCCTCCTTTAACTGATTGTGCTAATATTATTGTGCTAAGAGTATAAATTACAGAGTCCCTCTTTATGACATTGTTTCCATCCTTCTACTGCTTTCTCTATTCTGTATAAAAATATTTTCCTCAGCATTCTGGTCTCACTTTTAAATAAAATCACTGCAGGCCAGTCAAATTAAACAGCTGGAAAATACCTTCATCTCTAAAGAAATTACAGCTGTTTGTACACTGACCTCTGTTACTAGACCAAAATCTGATTTAGAAATAAGTCACGAATGTCAAAATGACAGCTTTCTGAAGGAGCAACAAAATTTCCTGACTTCCAGATACTATTTCTAATTTTTCTTTACTCCATTCTGAGAGGGACAGTTTTAAAAGCATATGGTTCAATAATAAACATTTAACAAGCTTTGGGGTTCTCACTACAGTGAGTTTTGATATTCGTCTATTGGAATGTAATGCAGTGCATCTTGGTAAACACTGATGTTTCAGAGAAACCAGGTATCTCTAATTCCAGGGCAGAACATAAACTGAGTGCTACACATAATGTAAAAGTTCCCATATCAAGTAAAAGTTCCCATATCAAGCACTGGTTGATCCAGAAAGCTCTGTTAACCAGCAACTGACTACAACACCCATTACACTTCACTATTTCATCAACTGGTAGCATAGATTATTACCAAGGTAAATTTATGTAATTGAACAGTTCAGATGGCCACATTTGTATGTGTAATTCAGTGTTGTAAATGCAATGATTGAAAGATACTGTCTTGTTGGTGTTTGTTTTCTTGGGGTGGGGAGGTCTTATATATTCTCCATGTTGTTTTAGTAATTAAAGGGAAGCAAATGCTGCAGGGAAAACAATACAGGATATAAAGTGACAAAAGACAATATTTAGTTCTGTCCAGGACGGTGGTAGTTACCCAGAGATACAGATTATGTTTAACATTCTAAAAACCCAGAAAATTGTGATGTCTAGCACACGTTCAGTCCTGGTGGTGCTGAATGTCACTATTTTTACAGAATAAAGCAAATTTTTGGCACTGTAATTTCTGAAGCCCATACTAAATGAATTTTTATTTGTAATTCCTAGAAGTTTGGAACTTCATTCTGCTTTCAAAACACCTCCCCTAAACCATACATAATACAACTTACCAGTTATGTACTTACAATTTACTAGCCTCCGGACTCATAAGATTTGCCAAGAAATATGGTGGCAAGTGTGCCAAGAGAGGATTCCCAACCTTCTCTATTAGCCTGAATCGGGGAAATGTCCAATTGTTTATGTCTGGTAACAGTTTAACCAGAGTCTTAGCAATTATATCTTGTATGTGGGATGCCAATTCCACTCCCTGTAACTGAAATTCATAAAGAATATACATAAATTAAAACATTTATTTTATGCACTACCATATGAGTAAGTTTTCATGTGGTATATCAACAGTTTTACCTTAATGATATTTTATAATGAAATACACGGAATGTGAAGAATTACTGAAGAGCTTTATATGAACGTTAGACTGATACAGGATCCAGAATATATCAGTTAACTCTGCTATGTTCTGGATGACCATAAAAATGTGGTTTTTCTCTTTTTGAAAGCATCCAAGACAGTTCTGTAGTGCACCTAGTCTCATAGCCAATGGGTGCCAGGAGCTCTTGCCTGGGGGAAAAGTAGCTGGAGCATAAGTGACGACTCATATTTGGTGCCAACGCAAAGAATCAGTGAAATAAACTGTAATCTCACACCTCCACACCTCAAACACCTTCACAGCAGCACAGACACAACTCTGCCTTAAATTAATGACATATCTCTGAAACTAAATTTCACATTGAAAGTGCAAAATAATAAAAAAAACTAATATTCTTGGTATTACCTGTAGGTTGACAAAACCAAGAAGAATGAGATGGAGTACTAAAATTTTGTGACAATAATGAGCGTAGGTATAGAGTATTTTTGTCTTCAGACCCTGTTTTCCAAGAAACTCATGAAGCCCATAAAGACGGACTGAAACACACCTAACCACAGTACAAAACTCCATTATAATGCTATACTTGAAAATGTCATAGCTGATTTAGTTACCATGTGAGGAAATAGAAAATTCCCAACCATGGTACAGAGTACATTGTAAACATTCCCAAACAGCTGAGTTTAATTACACTTTTAAAATGTTTTCAAAATTTATGAAGATGCAAAATATCAAATTAACGTGACCCAAGACTTCTCTGCATCAGACAAGATGCTTCATTTAATCTGCATTCTTTGTCACAAACTCATTCTCAGCTGAAGTCTCTAGCCTTCTGCTGGATCAAGTAGTAACAAAATGCCTTAAAGACAGATGCAAATTGTAATGTTCGGCATGGTACCATGTTCATATGCTGTATAATTCATGTAAAAGAATGGTTATTTAAGGAGGTGTGTATAAAAATTATAGACTTCATAGAACCTAAATAACATATTTCTCATGTTATATTATTTTTCAATGTATAAGATGCAGCTTTTCCCTTCAAAGTAACGCTAGAAATTATAATGCAATTCATGCACTGGTATGCCTTATATAACAGGAAGAAATGATGAGAATGATGTAAGACAGTCTATTTGTTCTTTTGTAAGGTAGATTTGTTTACCTTCTTTTATATATAAAACAATTGTTATAATTAATAAAAATTGTTTGCAAAACAAAATAATTTTAAAACAATATATTTTACAAATCACAGTTCACAAATTCTGCTTCCCAGACCATTATAAATCTCATATTCCAAGAAGTATGGTTTTCATTTCCACATCCAACATATGATTGCAGATGTCAGAAAACTTGTTTGAAAATTAAGGAGAAAACTACTTATAAAATATTTTCACTATTTTGTCTCAAACCCACCTTCATTCATCAATTGCACTCACTTTTCTATTCAATGTAATGTATAACCAGCATAGTTCACAAAACTATAAAGTGAAAAATAAAATTTTCTCTTTCATAAACTTTGATACCAATTCCCACAATCAAGTGTATTTGTTTGGTGTCATTCTTAAGCAAAAGCAAAAGCAAAAACAAAAGCAAATCAATATATTTTGCAATACAAGAGTAGAAAAGTACAATGTGTTTTACTCACAGCTTTCACTTAAAACAGTACTTAATAATCCTGAATGATACTACAGCTCATTTCAATGCATATTAAAGACAGCATATAGATTTAAAATCAAACCAGGGCACATGTGTAATGAAATACAAGATTGCTGATAATAGTGTATTAGGATAAATTTAACATACCTTCATAAAGAAGTCTTCTAATACGTCAACGTTTAAATTTTCCATAACTTTGACTGCTACAGCCACATCTTGATTGTTGACAAGTAATAAAGCCAATGCAGACCCCGAAACACTCTTCAGATAGTGGGACTGGAGCAAATAAAATATAAACTTAAAATTTAAAATTAAATAAACCACACAGCAGCTGTAAATTATCAATAACGGTTCTGCAGATGCATATGATATGTTTCACACTTGGATTAAGTGCATAACTTTCAAACAAAGGAAGACGGTACACAGTATATTGCAGTCTTGCATCATACATACCACTCAAAGCTCATTTTCTTCAGTTGGGCTTCGTGAGAGGTACCAGTATTGTTAGTAGGAGATGATTCATTTTGATGCTTACTCTTCCAAGTCTACCCATTGTATAAAATCTACACTTCAAGGAAGTAACTTAGTCCCTTAAATAGTAACTGCTTTGGACATCATCCTACATGGATTTCAGTCATCCTGAATTACATTTAAAAAGTGGATATATTTCATTTACAGCACTGATAAAGTGACCATTCTTGAGCTTATTAGAATAAATTTCTTAAAAAGTTCTAGAAGCAGCCACCAATATGTTAAAATTGTCACTTGGAATAAAAATATGGTAATTTATTTTTGGCACAGCCACCTTCAGTTGCAAGTAAAGTGACTCATCACATAGTTCAATCTGAACTAGTGCTTCTTGGTAAACTACTATACACTGAGGACTGTCCCACAGTCTTCTACAACAGGTCACAACTGTTATTCAAACATTTAGTGAAAAAATACTAAAAGTTTAAAATATGCCCTTTGGAAGTACACTGGTACCATCTCTGCATGTGGGTTTCCTAGTATAGTCTCCTGGGAAAATTATACACAAATCACAACACTTTCAAGGTTTGAAGATCCAGAAAGAGGCCATTTCAGGGTGAATGGATGCACATACATAGAAAATTCAAACCATAACATCACAAAATATTGTTTCTAAGGACTGATGGTCCACAAATTTTCAACCACATTTACGTTATACTAATTAATGGCAATCTTATTAATTATGCAATTCTTGAGTATCAATATATTTTTTGGCACGTCTACAATGAAAAGTTGCAAAAATATTCCTAATGGCTTAGTCATATTTGTACATATGTAATAACTGACAAGAGAATGGCAAATTTTCTTTAAAATGATAAGTTCTTACTAAATTTGTTTGCACACTCCAGCCTTATTTATAATCAAAAATAATAGAAAATATCCAAAATAAGTTATGCCTGTTCTGGTTGTATTTGCAACGAAAAGCCCAGAAACATTCCTATCTAGTTTGCTGCATTTCTGTCCATACACAGCACATAGAGGACCACTGATTATCTTTAACTGAAATTTGTTTGCACAAACCAATGGACATCTTACATGCCGACCTACACCTTTTTCTGCATGACCTACAGCAGGGGGTTCTCTAAATTTTTGCTGGTGTACCATTAAATTAAATTTCACAATTTCAATACACAACCAATATATATAGATATACGTATATGCATTGAAATAGCTGAAATTCAAAAGACCAGCTGAGAGCAGAGATAAGTTGCACAGTGCTACCAGCAACGCTGTGTATTTGCAAATATATGTGGCTTATGTTTCATTTCATTTTAAAATTTTTATCTTGTTTTATCCTTCAAGTTTTCTTTTTAAAGATATGTACCAGTAAACAACACTTGGCTTACCAGTAGTGGGATGCACACCACTGACAAGCCATACCCTAGAACATTAACTGGTATGAATCTTGTTACAAATATAGGCTACTGGAAACAAAGTTGTTTTAAAAGGTTGTAGCAGTGAAATTTGAAGCACACATTTTACAACTAGTATGCATTTTCCAAACCCATAATTATGTAGATAATCAAAAGTGACAGCCATAGATATTTCACAAATTTTTTACTTTTCCTGACTTATGTTTATTAATAGCAGACAATTTATAGAACCGAAACAACAAATGAATAATGTAGCATTGTGCATTTTTAAGTTTAAGTTCCAAATGGTATGGATTTTCCTACCTCTGTAGAGAATAGTATTACTGAAAATACATAAATATACTCAGAGAAAATTCATACTGAGGCAACAAATTTGTCTGTAAGTAACAGGAATGGTGCAATTTCAAGTAATATGGTACCACAGTTTCCACATTATATACTGTTGATGAAATGACATTTGTGCATACAATTACTACATAACACCAAAGAATGTAGTAAAAATAATGCACATAAGTGGTAAAAACCTCGATTTATACAGGATTCAAGAATAAATTATCGGTCCTGCAGACAATAGGCACCCAGGGAAAGGAATCACAATGGCCATCCCTAAACAGAAAGTAAGAATTTTGAAAAAATCACAATTATTTCCTGAAATCCCTGTTATTTATTATTTATTTAACATTTGTAGGGCAGAACACCAAACTTTTTCTTTTAAAATATTCATCTTGCCTCCCTGGGTAGGCACATCACTTACCATCATCCCAACACCTACACCCCTGTGAGTGAAAACTCTAAAAAGATACATTTGCTATCTTTCCAATTTCAGCTATGATAGTAATTTTTTCTGCTTCTGGAATCTCGGAAATTTTATAGTGCTCATTATTGACAATATACACAGCTGATTGCTATTCTTTGTAAACACAAATATAGAGCAGCATACAGTGGCGTACCCAGGAATTTTGTTCAGAAGGAGGTTCAACAAATTCAGTTGAAGACAGAGGACAGAGAACGGTAATCTGGGGGCGGTAGCCCCAACCCACTAGTCAAGGGTTCTGGAGGCAGCTATAATTTGGTACAAGAAATTTCATTTCATATAGTAAATGTTTCTTAATTTTTGGTACTTTAAGACTATTTATGATGACAACCAATTTATTTGTCATTGCTAATTTAAAACAATTGCGAACCTAGGTAGTTTTAGAATTTTACTGACTTTTTTCTGAACATCTTGGAGTGTTGACGTCCTAAATTCAGCAATTTTTAACAGTTTTCACAATTGGGTTCAGTTTGGCACTATTTTGGAGGGCCTTCGGAATTTCGGGAGGGGTTTGAACATTCCAACCCCCCCCCTCGGTATGCCACTGGCAGCATATTATACCAATTTAATGCTGCCATTACTCATAGTGACTACTTCAGAATCAGTAGCATTAAAGCAATGCCAATAGATCTAATTAATGTATCAAATATTGTACTTACTGGAATTAATAGGAAAAATGAAGTTGGAAGTTTTGCGAAATTCTCTGGTGTCATGGTTTCAAGTCTACCGGTTCTAATGCTTTCTTTCATCTCATCATTCATGCTTTCACAAATCTGCAGGAATCTCTCAGGAAGTGCACGATCTACACAAGAAATAAGACATTATAAATTTACTTATACAGACACAAAGTACATCTCTGCAAGCCCAAAATGGAAAGTGGTACAACAATATGGCTTTTATTTATTCAAAAAGGATAAAAGAGCAATGAAGAGACTTGCAAAGTTATCTGGAATTAGGTATGCCAATACAGTCTCTGTCTCTGTCTGTCTGTCTGTCTGTCTGTCTCTCTCTCTCTCTCTCTCACACACACACACACACACACACACACACACATCTACAAATTGATTGTCACATGAAAACTCATTTTGTTTCACGTTCCCTTTCTTTGTAACTTTCTTACATGTAACCAAAATAGGACATTGTCTGTACCTACTGCAGACGGGTAGGCCTATTTTGTTTTCTGAAATGTTGTGCTGTCAAGACACAACATATGTAATACATTCTCAAGATTTTTCCCTTAATCTTAATATACTGCTCCACCCAGTTCGTTACCTCTACTATGCTTTAAATCAGAAGTTAATTTTATTACGTTCTCTCTTAGTTTGTAACAAATATGTTCTATAAATTACGATATTAACTGGAATCTAATTTTGACAAGAAATAAATACATTTAAGGTAAAGAGTCACACACAGTAATATGTTTGGAAGCAATGCTATAAATAAATTTACTACTCTGTCCTGAAGCAAATGAATTGAAATCAGTCACGAGACTTGTTTCAGTTGTCACTGCTACACTGATCAATCCATGATCTATGTCACTTTCTCCTTCTCCTCCTCCTCCTCCTTCTTCTTCTTCTTCTTCTTTCTTCTTCTTCTTCTTTGATAGCATTACAGTCCAATGCAGAACTCTGCATCTTTAATGGAATTCTCCCAGTCAACTTTGTTATTTTACCTCTCTCTCCAATTTGTAATTTTGGATTTATTTACATCTGTTTGTACACAATTCCAACATGTTTTTGGGCCTCTCTTTTTACTGTTATAATTTACAAATACTGGTCACTCTTACAAGTTTATTACTACCAACATTCCTATGAATAAAACTGGTTGGGTATAGACAGAAGTACAATGAAGGGGGAAATTAAGATCATCATTGAGATGTGTTCAAACCACAGGAATGTTTGTGGCCTCAGCATAGAAAGACACCTGTTACACATTTAAAATCACATGCAAAATATTTTATATCAAACCTGTTGTCTTGCCACAAGTTTCTATAGGACTGTCACATAAGATGCACTGTGAAGGCATTACAGCAGTACTGTCACGTGTGATTGTTGGTTTCATCTGCACAGTGTCTGAAAAGAGAAGTGGTCCAAATCTCTATGAATGCAACATGAAAGGCAAGATGTTCTGAGCAGAGTTCATGCAGCCTACTTTTCTGTTTCATAGATTGCTAGTCCTACATACCTATGTTGTTGTTAATTATGTGATTTCTGTGAAGAAACTATTATCAGGTGTCGATGCTGTGAACATTAATTTTGTCAGATACCACAACAAAATTCCATATAGCCAGCATGTTTGCAATTGTTGACTTTCAAACAATATGCATATACAATGCATAGCATGTTTAGAAATTATCTCCATGTAACTGGCATGGAACATAGACAACAACCAAAGTAATTACCTGCATTTTACAGGGCATGGTAATATGTGGGAAATTTGACTAATACATAAAATAACATCGAAAATTTTCTTTGGAGTTCGTTTTGTTGCTGCTAACTACAGAAATATTAATTCAACAATATCACTGGCTTTTCCAAAAATGTTTGCCCAACTTCCCTTCAGAAACCAGAACTACGTGGGACTCTCCCACTTCACAGTTGTTGAACATTAACGGGATTTTCGTTGAAGTGTCCTTGAATGGCATAACTTTCATACCATTTTTCGTGAAAATCGGTCAACTGTTTCCAAAGCTGAAAGGGGACACACTGCATGCTCGCACGTACAGTGTGGTGACGTCTAAGACAAGTCTTTTGGAACGATGACTAAAAAGCAGTAGAGTGTATGTAAACCTCTACAAATTACCTAACAAGGCACAGTCTCACACAGTAAGATATTAAATTTTGCTCAAACTTGGTATGAGCTATTAGTATGCTACGGTTGGCAACACTGGAACTGTTTCGCGCGATGTTGAGTTCTCGCGAATACGTTCGATTCGCCTGAATTGTAGTGGTCTTCAATTAGTGTTGCGATGGGATCTTTGGCTCCTTGTATTTGTAGGACCGGCGTTTTGCATACTCCTCCTACATGGTAGCTATGCCACTGGACTGAAATGAAGCCGTCGTTAGGAGTGTGTGTGAGCCGTGCCACCACACAGCCGCCAGGACTGCGCGGCTAAGCTAAGGGCTACGCTAACAATATACTGATACACTCGTATATGTTACAGTGACTGGGAAATCGGAGATTGCTAGCAGACTGCTAATTTCAGTGAAAATGGGACATACTACTTAAGAGCAATTGCCACAGTCACTGTAGAGAAATGTCTGAAATCGTCATTTAGAGGGAGGAGGGAGAGAGAAAGAGGGAAATTTTTATTCAACAATTCCTCGCATTACACGTGCATATAAGCGTTGAGGTGCTTGATGTGCAGAAAATGTCATTAATAATGTAGTGTAGTTGGGTGAAGTTCAGATGAGAAGAAGTGAAGTGTCGACAAGTGTAGTGAAGTGGAGTTAAGTGCAGGTGGGTGAAGAGTAGTGAAATGTATTGAAGGTCTTAGTAACAGGGTGTCTAATTTTATTAGAAGATATATAGATCATATGAAGTTTGCTGCTTATATGGCTTTTTGGTTTATCACATTCGTCCATGTTCTTTTGGTTCCATATTTTATAATTGTTTATATGGTTGCATGTTTTGTATGCTTTTGTTTAATTTTGTAAATTATGTATTTTTATGTTTATGTATTCTTATTGTTATCTATGTTCTGTTCTGTATATTCTATTTTCATCGTGCCAACTGACACTCTTCGGCTATCCTAACTGAGGTTTTTCCGTGCTTTTTTGTCACTTGTAAGACAAATTCCAGGGTATAAATCGCAAAGAATGGGGACGGCCCGCATTCTTCCCAGTTAGGCGATAATTTTTAGGCGGTTAGTTCATCGTTAATTTTAGTTTCACCACTCTGGGCTGGAATCCCAGAAAGTCTTCCAACAAAAGTTGTTAATTGTGTTGTTCTATGTATTGTTTGTGTGTAAATGTGCACTGTTCTGTTGCCACCGGTGGTCAACCCAATTGCAGTTAGCAAATATATCATATCATATCGCATGTTGCAGTCAGCCAACCGTGCATTCCGTGTTTGAAAGAAATTCGATGCTACGCGTACTTATCAATGATCAATTTGAAATGTAATTTTTTCTTTCAAACACAGATTCCAGTATTTACACACTGGAGTTATAGAAACTAATGTGACACTTCGAGAAGCATACAACTGCTAATATGAGACGGGCATTTTCTGGTTATGACATTAGTTTTGTCTACGAAGGCGCGGTGGCACAGTGGTTAAGGTGCTGTGCTACAGATCGGAAGGTCGCTGGTTCGATGCCAGGTGGTGTCAGTGGATTTTTCATGGACATAAAGTCCTTCCGATCGCACTATGGCCCTGGGGTCCACCCAGCCTCTAACAGAAATCAGTACCAGGAGTATTTCGGGGGGTAAAAGCGGCCCGTGCGTAAGGCTGACAACCTACCACCATCCTGTGCCGCTGTCACGAAATCTGGGAACCTTAACTTCCTGGAACCCTCTGGACTTGTCCAGGCCTGTAACGGGACTGCTTTACCTTTATCTTTATCTACGAAAGGTTATCAACTAAACAGCACTAAAATTACACAGCACTGAATAAAATGTTCTGTATCCGTCATTCACGGATAAGAGTCAGGAGTTGCTAAAAATCGGTAGTGAATGAATTTTTCCTGCATTTACCTAGCACATCAATATACGTTAAGAGTCACTGCTGATTTGATTACTAACTGCTAGTAATTGTAGGTTTCCCAGTCCCTATAACAAACACAGCAGTAACATTAACAAATGCTGAGAAACCACTGAACCTCGTGTTCTTCAAATGCTATTAAATTATTTCAATGTTGATCAATAGAAACAGTTTTAAAATCATTAGGCCAATCAAGGCAAGTTGTTAATGCATACAAGAGGACAACGTAACATATTAAAGTCAGCAGGCTGTATCATTCAACAAAAACATACAACGCAAAATGTCACACCGCATTATATCCAAATGAAAATAGGTGGGAACAATTTCAGAAGTAATAAGATAGCACACATGGCAATTAAACACACACTGAATAATGAAAACAAATATATATGTGCAAAAGAAACGCCCCCAAATGTTCAACACACGTAATAGAGCTTGTCTTGCGTGTAGTAAGATATGATTGCAAGGTAACTGCTAAAAAAACAGTGACTTATTTATGACGTTCACAATTTTTATTCCTTCCGAATTAATCCGGTTTGACTGTGGGCCTGAATCAGGAGGAGCTTGGACTGTAATTGGCACAGGAAGCCATTTAGTGTCGGTTACGCTTGGAGAGAACCTTTTGAAACCGCTCGCATACATGACAACAATTTGCCGTATGTCAGAAATGACAACAATTGTCACTTAAGCACTGCTTCGCGGAAACAAACTCTTTGATGACACAACACAAAGGGATGCAGGAGTCAACGAAGACAAAAGGCACAGGAAAGTACTTGCACGAGGCGGTGGGAAGTGTTTTACCTTTTCTTTTGAAATACCTTTTAATAATATTAAGATTTAATTTTCAAAAATTAACTGCCTGAGATTCTGTTACAAATTGTGTGTAATCTCCAACCTTATTAGTACTCATAGAAAATAGGTTTTGTACGAAAGACACAAGAATTTTCTTGCAAATGGGCATTAAAAATCTAACTTCCGGGTGATTAGGTTGTAAATTCGAAAGAGAAATTTTCGGCAGTCTCAGCTCTTAGGGTTTAAATACCCGAGACTAAAACGAAATATTCATTACTTGGGCCAGTGGTATAGCTAGTTTTCTGTAACCCAGGGGCGAATAATCACAGTAGCGTAGCTGGTCGAATTTATAAAATTTTTAAAAGTCTCATTTATTTGGTTTACCTTATTTCAATAGTTTAAATGTGTTTGAGCCCAAAATTCACATTTGTTATTTAAAATACAAATTTTTCCGTCCACTTTGTCGCCCCATGGACTCTGCCGACCAGGATGGCTGCACCGCTTGCGGCCCTATAATTACGCCCCTCGTTTGTGCCCTCCATCGCAAGAAGTGTTTAATAATGTTTTGAACTTGTACATGAGGTTCTCGCGGCTGTATCAAGGCACCATGTAACTTGGTAGATGGGTAGGGATGTCTCGGAGGAACCTTTTGATTCCATCTTAAGGACAGAACTTAAGGCAGCAGGTCTCACCAAAACATTGGTATCCACGTACAAAAACACATGACGTATGCTGTCACATTCCAACAGACTGAATCAGGAATGAATTATAAAGCACATCAGATTCCACCGCCGCCAGAAACTCAAAACCTCACACACGCTACTGAACCTGTATGGCGACTACGTTGTGGGACTTCCGCATATTCACACTTCTTCCTTAAAGAAGAAGATAGTAATTTGCGCCGAAATGTTAGTAACCACATGCCAAATCAGACGCTGTCACATCTCAGAAGAACGTCACCTCAGCGCGCGTTTTGTTTTGAACTGGTGAACTGAGCCGCTGGGCCTAGCATTCTACCCTACCTGGAAGCAAGGAGGACAGCACGAGGAGAGCAAGCATTCTGCAGGAGCTCCATACCTTGAATCTTGTCATACCAGCCACAGACTAAACTGCGAACAGAGGAAACAAGCAGGTTATTTGATCAGATAACTTTACTCTCCAAATAAGCCAAACCTATATTTACTTAAGTATGATAAATATGGCGCCATATGAGATCAGTAAAAGAACGTTTATTCAGTATACAGGGTGTAACAGGAGGAACGGACCAGACTTCGGGAGGGTGTTCCTTATGTTAAACTATACCGAAAAACCCCAAAACACCTATATCCAAAGTTGAACGGTTTGGGAGATAATGGC
>Ga0123355_10008371_pt1 | contig 15635 bp, 11 predicted proteins | sample TergutEmb28metaG_3_FD_89872 | JGI IMG/M metagenome (GOLD analysis project Ga0123355, IMG submission 89872) | Embiratermes neotenicus P1 segment gut microbial communities from Petit-Saut dam, French Guiana - Emb289 P1 | ecosystem: Host-associated > Arthropoda: Insects > Digestive system > Gut ... | reverse complement strand
TTAATATTCGCTTGAAATCTTTGTTGTTTTTATTGAAAATGATAACAGATACTTTTACATCACGCCATGTCATGTAGCTAAATAGCTGATTAATAGCACCTTGTAAATTTTTTTCTCCACTCCATATTTTACATTCAGCGATATATGCCGCTTTATTCTCAAAAGGAATATGAATATCAGTTTTTCCCACCTTGCTAAACGTTTCACCTGTCGCTGTACCTTGATAATGTGTGTTCAAGTGAGAAATAAGTATATCCCTAAGCTCCTCTTCATCTAGCTTGGTATAAGTTCTTGCTGTTTTCTCCATAGAATACCCTGCAAGACTAATGATTCTTCTGATATTTTCATAATCACTTGAAGAAATAGCATATTCTTTTTCTTGAGGGCGCATAGTTGGCATTTGGACTTTTTTAGGAGCAATCTTTTTTAAGAGAACTGGAATTGTGCTTGGTGCATTTGGGTTAATCGTCAAAGATATAGACAGTTTTTCACCAATTGCAACATAATCAGTAGCTTTTTTCTTCCTATGTTCAAGTGCAGACTGAATGGTGTGGTGTAATGATTCATTGAAACTATTGACCTCTGCATTTATTGTGTTGATATTTTCAATGTACAATTTGAAACGTTGTTCAAATTGGGATGCCGCAAAATCAGGAGAATCATTTCCTTGCAATTGTTGTCTTGTATACTCCAAAGAAAAAATTATTTCCCCATATGATGAATCGTTCCCAGACACTACGCTGTCCACACGAAAAGTTGTTAAGTACTGTCGCGATGGACGCAAATAAAGCAGACTAGAATCCCCATCAAATGGTATCGCAAAGGTAATCCTGAATCCATCAATGTGCAGTGTTCTGGGTTCATGTCTAAAGGAATCATGCCATTCGTTGTATTTTTCTATTCTTGTTTCGGATAAGGATTGAGTTATGTTGTCTAAGAAGAGACAAAGAGGTTGAATTTTCCAATTATCAAAATAATAACAAGTCCATTCTTTGATATCTGCACCTAAAATACGCTCATTAGAAATATTATCTATTTCCCCTCTCATTTTTTCAGTATGGGCTCTAAAGGTTGCAGTTGTATCGCCCCTGCTAAACAGTTCAACCATATATGTCACCTCGTCAAATTTAATAGTCACTAGAAACTAAGGCGATTTTACCCCTTGTCGCCCAAATTGTCGGCATACTAAAACACTCTAACTGAATCTAACGGCAACTAACGAACTCTAACTGAAATTTCCCCATGTCCAACCAAATTTCAAAACCCAGTAAAATAGCGGGTTTCTGCAAAGTTATCAATCAATCGCTATCGTTTTTCAAGACTACCCCCGGGCGTAAAACTTAAGCGTAAAATTAGCCCCTCTACCATTGCTCCCGCCGTCTACATCTATATCTCCATCCTGCTCGCGCATAATTGCCTGCGCAAGGGCGAGGCCGATGCCAATCCCTTTCCTGGACCCGCCAAAGCGGGTAAACAGGTCTTTAATCTTTGGGCCGGGTATGCCATCTCCGGCGTCGGTTATGGATATCCAATGGCTGATTGGGTTGGCCCCGGCCGCTATCTGGATAATGCTCCCGGTTGGAGAATGCTCGGAAGCGTTTTTTACTATGTTAGTGATAGCCTCTGCGGTCCAGTTTTTGTCGCAATACAGCTCTGCCTCGCCGGTAATATTTATACGCTGATCTTTGATATCCAACAGTATCTTTAACGGGGTAATAGCTATGTCTATTAGTTTGGATGCCGGGACATGGACTAGATTAAAGGCAGCGCTGCCGGATTCTAATTTGGCCATTTTTAGTAGGGCGTTTGCCAGCCATTCGGTTTGGGTTAGGCCTTGCTTTAGGTTGGATATAAACTCCCTGTGCTTTTCTGGCGGGGCGGTTTCTAATAGTTCGGCCATCATCATCATAGCTGTAAGTGGGGTCTTAATCTGGTGGGAAATATCCGCTAATGTGTTGGCCATTGCGGTTTTTTCATTTTGAAGGTTCTTTGTTTTTTCGTTTAGCCTGCCGGACAGTGTATGAATATCATTTTTGAGCGTAGAGAGGCGGCCCTCTAAGTTGTCGCGGAGGTCTATGGCTTGGCCGTCTATAATGCGGCGGATATCTTGTGATAGGGTTTCCAGTTCTTTGCGTGAGATTATCATAGATTGTCCTGTCTTTTATTAGACTTCTTCCGAAATTTCGAATGTAATTTCGGAAGAAGTCTATTATTGAGCGCGATAGCCTACCCCTCTTACAGTTTCAATTTGCATGGCATCGCCCAGCTTATCCCGTAGGCGCTTGATGTATACCGTCAGGGTGTTGTCTTCGACAAATATCCCGGCCGAGTCCCAGATCTGACTTAGGATTTGCTCCCGGGCCAAAACTTGATTTTTATTATTAATGAAATTCAAAAGTAGGCGGTATTCAAGGGCAGTAAGTTCCAACGTGTTGCCATTGATATAGGCCTTTCCCTCTGCCGGGTTTACCGTAACTTGCCCAAGAGCCAAATTTTCGGCTTGTCCACCCCGGCGGCGCAAGTTGGCTTTTATCCGGGCCATAAGCTCCCCCAGCCTAAAAGGCTTGGTTACATAATCGTCTGCCCCGCCTTCGAAGGCTCTGATGATATTGCCCTCATCATCCACTGCCGTTAGGAATAATACAGACACTCCCTTGGCCTTAAGGCCTTCAACCAAGTCAAAACCGCTTCCGTCTGGCAAGCCCACGTCCAGGATTGCAAGGTCATATGGCCCGACTTGCCGGTTTGCGGAGGCGATATCATGCGCGTGAGTTACCGCATAGCCGGCTTGCTCCAGCGCGTATTTAAGCCCAGAAGCTATAATCACATCATCTTCTATCAATAGTATACTTTCACTCATGGCTTAACCTCATTGTGGTGCCCGGTTATATAGCCCAGCTTGTACAAAATCCATAAAAACGGCTCGTCTACACGCACAGGCGCAAAATCGGCCACCCGTTGATATATATCATCGGGATGCGCGCCCAGTGCCGATACCCCAAAAAGGCCAAGGTTGGCAAAGCGGCGCTTTAAAGCGTTGCGGAAATTGGGGTCAGCCTGATGCATAAATGCGTCCACCTCATAATTGACATGGTCGGATTGGGTTAAATTAAAATATCCACGGTGGATGTAGCGGGCAAACAGGTTGCTCCTTGGGTGGATATATTCTCCCTGGTGGCTAAGAGCTTCTAATAAGTCGGTCTTAGTAAGCACTACGGCGGTAGGGATATTGGAAACCCCGTTTGGTTGCTTATAGATGTAGTTTTCTACAAGGCTGCTCAGTGCCTCTGTAGGGTTGCACAAGGTGCTTAGGTCGTAGTTCAGGTTGTTTAGGATTTGAAGCTTATGTCCAATAGCGCCAAACTGCAGCGGATCCACGATAAACAGTACCCCGGAGGAATTGCGTATATGTGCCGCGTAGATATCCATGTAGGCGCTATCGGTCATGCCTTCCCCCGCTATATCAAAAAAGGCAATGTTAATCTCAGGTTTTGAACTATCCGCAAACGAGAATGTGAAAATAAACGGCTCCTGTTGTTTTTCCTTTTGGGTGGGGTCTAAAAGATATCCGTTTTCTATTAGCGGGTCTTCGTATTGGACTCTAAATTTGCGGCCCATTTCGTTGGAAACGGGTGTGCAAAACATTTCAAAATTAAGGGAAGTCGCGGCCTTTAACGTATGAACCAAGCTTGTAAGATACACAGACTTGCCTGCCTGGCTAGCCCCTACAATAGAAATGATCGTACTGGGCGCAAAGCCGGCGCTTGGCAAAATATCGTTGTGGCAATAAGGGCAAAGGCGTACAGATGTAGGGTTGTTATGGTCATCGTACAAAGTGGTAAGTATCCCGCGTAGGTAGCCTTTGTTTTTTTCGCTAAACTCTGCTGGGTTAAGTACGGGCGCAATCGCGCCAAAGGAGCCCAAACGAAAGCGGGCGCGATACGCGTCAAGCAGCCGGTCAGGCTCGGCACGGTAGCCCTCCATGTCCATGGCTTCGGCGGCGCGGAATACTACCTCGTTGTGATCGAAGTTGCGGAAGCAGTATAGACATACGATTTCATGTGTGGCTTCGATTTGCGCGCGTTCTATTGCGGCTTTTCTTTTTTGGAATAGTCCCATGATGGCCTCCCGGCTTAAGCAATATAAAGAAAATAATGTCATGCAGTAAAAAAGCAAATATAAGCGAAAAAACGACTAAATTACATCAAAAAAACCCAAACGAAGCAGGATCGCTTTCGGCAAAAATGACAAAACTGAACCCCATCTATATTTGACTATATGCTACATTCTAGCATAAAGCGGTACAAAAATACCTATTACATGAAGGATTTAACGTAAAATGCATAAATCATGAATATTTATGCGCACATATGCAAACCATGATTTTACCCAGTCAATCAAATTGCCCGCAAAGTGCATATTGACATAAGGATAAATTTATTGCACAATAACTCCATCAATGCATAAACATGCATATTCTCGGAATAGATATGCATTATAGCTATTGCACATACTATACCTCGCAAGAAACCGCCAACGCTGGATCGAGGCCCCACAGCGAAGCGAGGAAGCGTAGCGGGGGTTCACCCCCCGCGGAGCGGCGGGAGTTTGAGGGCAGAGCCCTCATTTCTATGAGGCAGAGCCCTCATTATGAAGGAGCGATATAATGACCAACCAACCTTTAAAACACCTGTCCGACCAGCACATCCTGCCAACGTATGCCCGTTATCCCGTAGCTTTTACAAAAGGCTTGGGTTGCCGCCTATGGGACGCAGACGGCAAAGAGTACATCGACTTCATGTCCGGCATAGGTGTGACATCTATAGGTCATGCCCACCCGGCGTGGATACAGGCTATTACGACCCAGGCGCATAGTCTTGCCCATGTTTCCAACTTGTTTTATACAGAGCCGGGCGCAAAGCTGGCCCAGCGGCTATGCACTATATCAGGCGGGATGGCAGGCGTGTTTTTCTCAAACTCTGGCGCGGAAGCTAACGAGGGCCTGATTAAAACCGCCCGTAAGTACAGCAGCGACAAGTACGGCACAGGCCGTGCCACGATTATTACATTAGAAGGCTCATTCCATGGGCGTACTATTACGACCCTTGCAGCCAATGGCCAAGATAAGTTTCATCATCATTTTCACCCCTTTACTCCAGGCTTTAGGTATGTTAAGCCCGGGGATATGCAGGCCCTAGAAGCCCAAGGCGATGATGTATGCGCCTTATTAATAGAAACGATACAAGGCGAAGGCGGAGTAATGCCACTGGATGCCAAGTATATACAAGCCGCGGCAAAGCTATGCAAGGAGCGCGATTGGCTGCTGCTTGTAGACGAAGTGCAAACAGGCATAGGCCGTACAGGCAAGTGGTTTGGCTATCAGCATTTTGATGTTATGCCGGACGGTATTAGCTTTGCTAAGGGCATTGCGGGGGGCCTACCATTTGGCGGTTTTATCGTTGCCGATAAGTTGCGTGAGACTTTAGGCCCCGGCGATCATGGCTCAACATATGGCGGAAACCTGATTTGCGCGGCGGCTGCCCTTGTCGTATTGGATATATTAGAACCACTGCTGCCTCAAGTGGCAGCTAATGGGGAATATATATGCGAAAAAATAAATGAGATGAATTTACCTCAAGTAGCAGAGGTGCGCGGTCGCGGCCTGATGCTTGGCCTTAAAATCGTGGGTGATACCCCTGCGTCTATTAACGTGAAGTTGCTGGAATCCGGCCTTGCGGCCCTTACGGCAGGTACAGATATACTGCGTTTTCTTCCGCCACTGATTATCAATAAAAAAGATGTTGACACGGGGTTAAAAATATTGCATAATACGTTGGCAAGTGCATAAATATGCAGTTGCACTGAATAAATACCCATTATAGCAAAAACATAGCCGCGCAAACAGCGCGGCCCCGCAGCGAAGTGTAGGAAGCGTAGAGGGGCTTTGCCCCGCGGAGCGGCGGGGTATTATGCGAACGCATTTGTGTAACAAATGTGTGAGAGGGGGCAGCGCCCCCATTAAAAAGGAGACTCTCTTATGAAAAAAGACCTAACCAAAATGCTAGACCTATCCAAGGCAGACATACTAGAAATCCTGGACTTGGCTGATAGCATGAAAGCCGCCCACAAAAAGGGCAACGCGCCAAAGCCACTGGAAGGCAAAACTCTGGCTATGATTTTTCAAAAATCGTCTACTCGTACCCGCGTCTCATTTGAAGTTGGTATGTATCAGCTTGGTGGGTCGGCACTTTTCTTATCAGCATCTGATCTGCAAATGGGCCGGGGTGAGCCTATCGAAGACACTGCTCGTGTACTTAGCCGCTATGTAGACGGGATTATGATTCGTACCTTTGCCCAGCAAGACGTGGAAGACTTGGCAAAATGGTCCTCTATCCCTGTAATTAACGGCCTTACAGATTACGACCATCCTTGTCAAATCCTTGCTGATCTTATGACTATCCGGGAATATAAGGGTAAACTGGAAGGCTTGAAGTTGGCCTTCGTAGGTGACGGTAATAATGTATGTAACTCCCTTGTTATAGGCGGGCTTACATGCGGTATGAAAGTGTCGGTAGCCGTGCCAGAAGGTCACGAGCCTCACGAGGATGTGCTTAACTTTGCTAAGTCCTACCCGGATGCTTTCGAATTGGTGCGTGACCCCGCAAAGGCCGCAGCAGCAGCGGATGTGCTTGTTACAGATGTATGGGCCAGCATGGGTCAAGAAGATGAAGCCAAGGCAAGGATGAAAACCTTGGCCAATTATCAAATTAATGCCGCGCTGATGGCTCATGCCAAGACTGATGCAATAGTACTGCACTGCCTGCCTGCCCACCGTGAAGAAGAAATTACCACAGAAATATTCGAAGCTCACGCTGGGTCAATAATGGATGAAGCCGAAAACCGGTTGCACGCCCAAAAGGCTGTTATGGCATTATTGATGAAGTAATTTAGTATACGCCTCATAATATCTTAAAACCGTCAAAGACTTGAATTTGGCGGTTTTTTAGTCCGCAAAATTTTGCTTGACATAGCAGAGTTTGCAACCTATAATAGCCAAGCGCAATTATGGCCCGTTGGTCAAGAGGTTAAGACACGGCCCTTTCACGGCTGAAACAAGGGTTCGATTCCCTTACGGGTCATTTGATTTATGACCGTCTATGCTTATAGCATGGGCGGTTTTTTGTGTTTTCAACAGGGTTCTTATGCAAGATTATCCACATAATCCCCGGTTAATAGGTATAAATTTGTGGAAAACTTTTCGCATGACTTGAAAGGCTTATTTTATCAGGCGTTCAGGGCTTAACTATTTTGTCAAGTATTTTTTATGCACATTTTATTGGTGAAAACTTATCAACAAAAGCTAAAAAGCCCGTAAACAGTGGTTTTCTTGGAGCTGGCATCCAAGGAGTCCACTGTTTACGGGCTTTTCTTATATTACGAAACAGTTACGAAACTGTGTATAAGCCCATGCTTAGTTTCCACCTTTTCCTGTGGAAGATGTGGATAATCATGAGGATAAGAGTCTTTCCCCTACTAAATACACATCTCCCGCACCCATAGTAATCAACAGGTCGCCGGGCATAAGTTTTCCACGCAATAGTTCTTCGGCTTCTTCTAGACTGTCGCAGTTAAAGCAGGTTTGTGGGGCAGCGTTTTCTGCTACCCTTTCTGCTAGCATTGCAGAGGAAATACTTGGGTCAAAGGGTTCCCGCGCGGCATAAATGGGTGCAAATATTGTAAAATCCGCGCCGGCGAAGGATTTAACAAAATCCTCGAAATGGTTCCTGGTACGGGTATATGTGTGGGGCTGGAAAAGGCAAACTATCCGTCCGGCATGGGCTTCGCGGGTGGCGGAAAGGCATGCTTCAATTTCTGTGGGATGATGGGCATAATCGTCTATTATTGTTGTGCCATTATAGCTGCCCTTGTGCTGGTAACGGCGTTTTACGCCTTGAGTCTTGGCAAGGGCACGAGCTATTACTTGAGGCTCTATACCCAGCTCCCGGGCTACCGCAAAAGCCGCCAGGGCGTTGTACATGTTGTATTTGCCTGGCAATGGCAGCTCTATCGGTTGCTTGAGATGGGGCCCTTCTGTTGCGTCAAAGGATGCGGTGCCGGTTGAGCTTTGCACAGGGTTTTGCAGCTTGTAGTATGCGTTTTGACTGGTGCCAAAAGTCACCACTTCGCACTCAAGCCCTGAGGTTATCTTTTCGAAGCCCGGCGCGTCTTCATTTATTATAAGTACTCCGTTTGGGCGTATGTTTCGCGCAAACCTCGCAAAGGACTCGGTTATCGCATCCATATTTTCGTAAAAGTCTAAATGGTCGGCGTCGACATTTAGGATTACACCGATATATGGGTGCCAGTGGTGGAAGCTTTGGCTGTACTCACAGGCTTCTAGCATAAAGTATGAAGAGTTGCCCACATAGTAATTGGTGTCGCCTATTTTGCCGCCTATGTTAACGGTGGGGTCCAGCCCCGCGGCCTGAGTGATTTCTGTTACAAGGGCGGTGGTACTGGTTTTGCCGTGGGTGCCGGCTATGCATACTGCGTATTCATATGACTTAAGGATTGCGCCGATAAGCTCTGCCCTTACAATGGAAGGGATATTTAATGCTTTTGCCGCCATTAACTCCGGGTCGCTGGGCTTTATCGCGGCTGTATATACTACCAGGTCAATGTCAGGGGTGATGTTTTGGGGGCCACGGCCGATTATTATATTAATGCCTACTTCCTGCAAATGGTCTGTTGTGGGGGTGGCTGTCTTATCCGAGCCGCTTACGCTAAAGCCGTCGTTAAATAATGTTTCGGCCAGGCCACTCATGCTTATGCCGCCTATACCTATAAAATGTACGCGCTTGGCGCCGGCGAGGTCTATTTTTTTACGCATTATGCAAACTCCTTTAAAATATATTCTGTTGATGAATTATACCCGTCTATGAAAATTTTTTCCATCGTGTCACAAATCAAACCCCAGATTTGTTATAAGGGGTACAGTCGACTTAAAACCCGCACTCACCAGGCCTTTCTCTCCTTTGGCTGGTGGGTGCGGTTTTTTTGCGGACTTTTATAAGGAATATATATAACTTTTATGTAAAAAAATACCCTTATATGGTATGATGCCATCAATGCAAGAAATCCAAACCATGGGAAGGTGATTACATGCGAAAAAAAGAAATGATCGCAATGCTTTTGGCCGGCGGGCAAGGCAGCCGCTTAGGCGTACTCACGGCAACTAAGGCCAAACCGGCGGTGTCCTTTGGCGGCAAGTACCGGGTCATAGATTTTCCCATGTCCAACTGCATTAACTCTGGCGTGGATACGGTGGGAGTCGTGACCCAGTACCAGCCGCTGCAGCTAAACCAACACATAGGCATTGGCATACCCTGGGACTTGGACCGCCGCCTGGGGGGAGTCACCATTTTGGCCCCCTACTTAAAAAGCGAGCAAGGGGAGTGGTACACTGGTACGGCCAATGCCACCTATCAGAACATGGAGTTTATAGACAGCTATAACCCTGACTATGTACTGATCCTCTCTGGCGACCATATCTACAAGATGAATTATTCCAAGATGCTGGACTTTCATAAGCAGAACAAGAGTGATGTAAGCATTGCCGCATTGGAAGTGCCTTGGGAAGAAGCCAGCCGCTTTGGCCTTATGAATGTCCATGACAATAACCGTATCTACGAGTTTGAGGAAAAACCGCGCCAGCCCAAGAGCAACATGGCAAATATGGGGATTTATATATTCAACTGGCCTGTACTTAGGGATGCCCTTGAAAGGGACAGCAAAATCCACCATGACTCCGACTTTGGTATGCATGTGCTTCCGATGCTGCTCGCAGAAGGGGCGAGTATGTACGCATATCCCTTCGAAGGGTATTGGAAAGACGTTGGTACAATAGAATCCTATTGGATGGCTAATATGGACTTGGTTAAAACAGTGCCGGAGTTTAACCTGTACGAGGATTTCGACAAAATCTACACCGACGCAGACCATCAGCCCCCTATATATACAGGGCCTGAAGCCGTGACCCAGGGCAGTTTGCTTTCAGAGGGCTGCGAAGTGGTTGGCAGCGTATTTAACTCTGTGCTTGGGCCGGGAGTAATAGTAGAAGCCGGGGCGGAAGTACGCGACTCGATTATTATGCAGGACTGCTATATAGGTAGGAACTCACGCCTTAACCGCGTAATAGCCGACACCAATTGCTCTATAGGTGAGGGAGTGATAATAGGCGAGGGGGAAAGCATCCCAAATGTTGAAAAGCCCCAGATTTACTACACAGGCATCACGGTGCTGGGCGAAAGCACTATCATCCCCGACAAGGTTGTCATAGGCAAAAACTGTGTTGTATACGGCCCAACTTTCCCGTTCGATTACCAGGACGGCAGGCTTGAAAGCGGGCAAAACATAATGCGTGACCCACATGCGAAAGGAAGTGAATCGTGAAAGCTTTGGGTTTAATTTTAGCCGGGGGCAAAAGTGAGCGCCTTGGCGCGCTAAGCACAATACGGGCTACATCGGCAATGCCTGTGGGCAGTTGCTATCGTGCAGTAGACTTCCCTCTTAGTAATATGACCAACTCTGGGATTAGCAAGGTGGCGGTTATTACCCAGTACAATTCCCGGTCTCTTCATGACCATTTGTCTTCGCCTAAGTGGTGGGATCTTGGCAGTAAACAGGGCGGGTTGTTTATTTTATCGCCGTATCTTACCAAGGATAACTCTCTATGGTACCGCGACACGGCGGACTCGATTTATCAAAACTTGACTTTTTTGCGGCGCAGTAATGAGCCATATGTCGTAATTTCTTCCGGCGATTGTGTGTATAAGATGGACTACAACGAAATGATTGCGTATCATGAGAAAAAAGGCGCAGAAATTACGATTGCTTATCGCCAAGTGTCCGATAGCGATGAAATCCGCCAGTACGGCGTACTAGAGTTGGACGAGACCGAGCGTATGACAGACTTGGAAGAAAAACCGTTAGAACCCCAGTCTGACCTGGCAAGCATCGGGGTATATGTTATGTCTCGCAAGCTGCTAATAGAGCTGATTGATACCATTGTACCCCAAGGCCGGTATGACCTTGTGCGGGATCTTTTTTCGAGATATCGCAAGCGGTTAAAGATTTATGGGTACCGCTTCGATGGCTACTGGCGTAATTTAAACAACGTACATGCCTATTTCGATTGTAACATGGACTTTTTGCGGCGAGAAGTCAGGAGCCTGTTTATGGGTTCTTTCCCATATATCAAGACCAAGCCCAAGGATGAGCCGCCGGCTAAGTACAATGCCGGGGCTACCGTTACTAATTGCCTGGTAGGCAGCGGGGCTATTTTAAATGGGCACGCGGATCGCAGTATTATTTTTCGCAAGGTGTATACAGGGGAGCATTCACGGGTGCACAACGCCATTATTATGGAAGGTACGCGTATCGGTAACGGCGCCATTGTAGAGAATGCCATTGTGGACAAAGAAGTTGAGATCATGGATGGGGCGCAGGTTATCGGGAGTCTGGATGCGCCTTTGATTGTAGCTAAGGGGAAAGTTGTGTGATTTGCTATTCTCCAGTGCTCAGTGCTTGATAAATATGAATATGTTATAATTTAATACGGCATAATCATAATATGCCTTAAATCATTTTAGGAGGTTTCATGCTAATGAAGAAATTGTTAGTATTATGTGTCACCCTTGTGGGTTTATTGTTTTTATCCGCTTGTGACCGTTCTGAAGATGTCCCCGAAGGGGCATACGGCACTGGGGTTCCCCTCATTATTTATTCCAATGCTTCGGCCGAACATATGGAAAGTATGGCAGAGCGGGCAGCACAAGATGGCTTCACATTAATGCCTGTGACGCTAGGAGGCGGCGCATTAGCCGACCGCTTAATTGCAGAGCGTTATAACCCTATGGCTGATTTGGTATATGGGCTAAACCCCTTCCTTTTGCAGTCTTTAATCGAAGAAGAGATTTTTACTCCCTTTGTCCCCTCATGGGCAGACCAGGTTCCCGTAGGGCAAAACCATCCTCTTGGTTATTTTCATGCTGTAACACCGTCCAATATCTTATTGGTGTATGATCGGGATCAAATTGGAACACCGCCTACAGATTGGCTGGACTTAGGCAATGACCCGCAATTCCATGGCCGTTTTCAATTTGAAAGCCACTTAGGCGGAAGCACCACCCGTATGGTGTTGGCAGGGTTGTTTGCGCGTTTTATCGACCCAAGCGGACATTTGGGTATTTCGGATGAAGGCTGGAACCAAATTGCCGCATTTTATGCCAACGGTATCAGCAATACCGGTGGTGTGGATCTGTTCGCACAAATGGTTAGCGATGAAAACGATGTAGTAATGGGCCAAATGTTTTGTGCTGGTGTCCTCCCTCGTGAAGAGCAGTTTGGTGTAAACGCCGGCTTTGTTGTGCCGGCGGTGGGCATACCGGTATCGGTCCCCGGAGTGGCGATAGTAAGCGGCACATCCAATCTGGAAGAAGCGCAGCGTTTTAAAGACTGGTTTACACCGGATATCCGCGCATATCTTAGGCAAAATGACCCCGACCCCCGTTTTGAAAACCTTCCTACGCAAATTATAGACTGGGCATTTGTAGCCGCCAATATGGACGCGTGGATAGAGCATATTTATCTTACCTACATGCCATAGGTGACAAAAAAATGATATGTTTAAGAAATATAAAAGTTAATTTTGGTGACTTTGTAGCGCTAAAAGGCATCGACTTGGAAGTAGGGCAGGGTGAGTTTTTCACCCTGCTTGGGCCTTCAGGTTGCGGCAAAACTACTACATTGCGTACCCTCACGGGCTTTATTAAACCAACCGAAGGTACTGTTTGGGTGGATAATCGCGAAATTACTTATCTCGAAATCGAAAAACGTAACATTGGCATGGTGTTTCAAAATTATGCACTCTTCCCCACTATGTCTGTATACGAAAACATCGCCTTTGGCTTAAAGGTTAAAAAGGAAAATCGCAAGGATATACGCGTAAAAGTTGAGGAAATTGCCAAAAAAGTAGAGCTGGAACCTGAGCAGCTAATTAAAAAAGTCAGTGAGTTGTCTGGCGGGCAACAACAACGGGTGGCCATTGCGCGGGCATTGGTTACATCGCCGTCAATCATATGCCTGGATGAACCTTTATCCAATTTAGACGCAAAGCTACGTGTGCAATTGCGCAATGAGTTAAAAGAATTGCAACGGAAATTTGGCATAACCACGATTTACGTAACCCACGACCAGGAAGAAGCACTTACCCTTTCGGACAGGATAGCGGTGTTTAACAAAGGCGCCATTGAGCAAGTAGGCCGCCCTGACGAGGTTTACAATCATTCTGCGACGGAGTTTGTTTGTAATTTTATTGGAGATATCAATGCGCTTAACAAAAATTTCTTAGAACAAGTGGGCGCAGGGGATTTTGGCGTTGATACCAATAAAAATTGCTATATACGGCTGGAACGCATTGCAGTCAATAATGCCAGTGAAGGGCATCTTTCTTGTAAAGCCGTAGTAGAGAACTATGAATATTATGGGCTGTATATCAAATACACCCTTAACAGTGACGGGGAAAGGCTACGGGTGATAGAGAAAAACAGCGGCGTACCGCTGTACCCTATAAACGAAAGAGTTACCGTAAGTTTTGACCCTGCTAATATTATGCAGTACTAAGGGGGCATTCATATGACTACTTTGGCTAGCTTATGGGGCCCACGGGCAAAATCACGATTAACAAGGGGCCTCATTTATTTGGGGCTTCTTTGGTTTATATTCGTTATCTTAATCATGCCTAACCTCAACGCGTTAATCGGCGTGTTTTGGCAAGACGGTGAGTTTACCCTGCGTGCGGTGGAGCGTATTTTGGGCTCTGACCGTGCAATGCGTTCGTTCCGCAACAGTTTTATATTAGCGCCGGTATTGTCAATAACAGTGGGGTTTGTAGGCATTAGTTTGGTTTTTATTACCGAGTACTTTGATGTAAAAGGTGCAAAAATCTTGCGAGCGGGATACATGACCACGTTGATATATGGGGGCATTATTCTTGTGTCTGGATATCGTTTTTTATATGGACATAATGGTTTTTTTACCAATGTGCTTGCTGCCGTTTTTCCCAATTTTAATACGGGCTGGTTTGAAGGTTTTTGGGCCGTATTGTTTGTAATGACTTTTTCTGCAACGGGTAACCATATGATTTTTTTACGCAATGCCATGCGGTCTGTGGATTTTCAAACCGTGGAGGCCGCGCAGAATATGGGAGCCAAACCTTTTACGATACTGCGGCGTATTGTATTACCCGTACTTGTGCCATCTTTGTTGGCTGTTACGGTGTTTACCTTCTTAACGGGTTTGGGCGCGACATCCGCCCCGTTGCTTGTGGGAGGCTCTGATTTTCAAACCATTAACCCTATGATTTTATCCTTTTCGCGGATGCGTGGCTCCCGTGATTTGGCAGTGCTAATGGCTATTGTATTGGGTGGCGCGTCTCTTGTGCTGATTGCTATACTCGCGCAATTGGAAAAGCGGGGGCATTATCTTTCTGTTTCAAAAGTAAAGACTACTATTGTTAAGCAAAAGATACGCAATCCTGTTGTTAATGCACTGGTTCATGTGTATGCCTATGTATTATTTATTATTTATGTAGCGCCAGTGATTACCGTTATTCTTTTTTCCTTCACCGATGCACCCAGCATTGCCCGGCGGGAGCTTACCCTGTCCAGCTTTACATTAGAAAACTATATTAATGTGTTTACAACACCCCGCTCTTATAGGCCTATTACCGTGAGTGTGATGTATTCGTTTGTTGCGGCTTTTGCGGTTGCGATATTAATACTTATTGTTTGCCGGGTGATAACTAAATATAAAAATAGAATAAGCGTTTTTATCGAGTACTCTCTCATGATACCCTGGTTGTTACCCAATGTATTGATTGCCCTCGGACTTATCACTACCTTCAACCAACCCCGCTGGTTTATGATGAATCAAGTGTTGACAGGCACGATGGGGATTATGGTTTTGGGATACTTGGTAATACGTATCCCATTCACCCTTCGCATTACGCGTGCGGCTTTTTTTGCGCTAGACAACACACTGGAAGACGCCGCCAAAAACTTGGGCGCGAACACGTTCTATACCTTTTTTAGAATCATATTGCCCATTGTATTGCCTTCGGTATTGGCTGTTTTTGCGTTAAATTTTAACGGTTTGCTAACCGACTTCGATATGTCTGTATTCTTATACCATCCACTAAATATGCCCCTGGGCGTACAAATACAAAACCTAACAATGGCAGATACTGCCGCAGCGGATAATACCGCGATAACCTTTGTGTACGCAGTATTGATGATGGTAGTCTCTGGCGCGGTATTGTACTTGGTATATGGGCGCGGCGCGCGCAGGAGTATGGTAGAATAAATTAGCTTTATGTATAAAAAAGGAAATTGACTTTAACTGAAGGAAACCAGTAAGAAGCTGTATTCAACTTCGACAATGACGCATTTGCACGGCGATTACTCGCAGATTGAGGAGGTGTTTTCGCCGCTTGCCAATAAGGCAAGCAAGAAAACACCGACGAAAAGCTGCGGGAAATCGACCGCAAAGGCGGCGTTGGCGGAGTTGAATACAGC
>Ga0123355_10008369_pt1 | contig 15636 bp, 7 predicted proteins | sample TergutEmb28metaG_3_FD_89872 | JGI IMG/M metagenome (GOLD analysis project Ga0123355, IMG submission 89872) | Embiratermes neotenicus P1 segment gut microbial communities from Petit-Saut dam, French Guiana - Emb289 P1 | ecosystem: Host-associated > Arthropoda: Insects > Digestive system > Gut ... | reverse complement strand
TTTGTTATTTTGGGGGGGGGGGGAAGTATGGGGAAAAAGGCCGAATACACGGAACATATATATCTTTTTCTTTTTTACTTAGATGGTACAAAATCGCATGCCATAACGGTAATTTCTGTTCATAAAACACAAAAAAATTAACGGAAAAAATTTAAAATTGAGATAATAATCAAAGTGGAAATAAAAATTATATTTTTTGCAAACGTAAGATTTTAAGTTGGTTAGGAGGAACACAGTCGTCTTATGGAATGTGACGCCGTGCAGTCTGATAGTTATTGACATTTCGGAAGATCGAGCTGCCGCGTTTTCAAGATAAAAGATTTACGCATACATACATACACACACACACACACACACACACACACACACACACATACGTTTCACAAATCCAATATCTGTCCACTGACAGCTGAACATGGAACAGTTCAAAATCAAAACATCACACAAACATGAATGACATGACAAATATAACAGACATGATACAAGAATAAAAGAATGCAATACCATAGAATTTATCTCGGTAAAGCAGGTGAACTTATAATTACCGGTCTTTTAATTATTACACTTCCAGGTTTTTACCACTTAATGTCTCGTATACTCTAAATACGGAGGCAGCAGATACCTCCGAGATTTCTCTAAACTTATAATTCACAGTTAGCGTTGCCAGAAGCTCAAATCTCACTCATACATCTCACTTATTAGGTCAACTTTCTGCACAGGAACAGTTCGGTGAGTAGGCCTATGTTTTCCATGCCACATTTCAACGTGAACATATTATCCGACCTTATGGGACAGTAACAGCAGCCATAATACTTACCTATAAACGAACCGATGTGGAAATTCTGCAGCGAATGGCTTGACACGACTGGCTCTTCATGCCCATCCGTTCGAATCCTGTCTAGTCGTCGGAAAAGCTTCCTTTTATGCGTGTCTGCTGGAACTGAGGCCTGCAGCGGGCCCATTGTCCGTTCCATGAGTGACAGATGAATAAATCTGGAGCAATGGTGAAACAACTTACAGACGGAAATTTAATTACGCGAAAGCAAGGTAGCCCCAGAGCAATTTTTTTCCACCACAAAATTCCACATTGAGCGCCTGGGAACGGACCGCAGCCTCCCGCGTCACAGACCCGGCGACTAACCACTAGAATGTGGTGTGACCATCGGGCGCTGCTTAGGTATTACGTGGCTTCCTAAGGTGCTGCATGCACGTTACGGATAGCTTGCCATGCTTCTTTTCCACATTTATCACAGGGGAGGGGGTTAGGCCTATGGTCCTATCTTACTTCTTTTGACACTGAGAACTTAGTAGGCTGACGTCGACAGTTTACAATGGCATACAAGTGGTAGAATAAAACGACAAAAGAACGAAAATTTGGGCGGATAATGGAGGTTAAAGTGTTTCCATACTATCGACACAAGCTGAGCAGTTTATATAAATTCCCACGAAATTACCTGGCTCTTAAATAATCTGGCAGCTGCCGTCTGTTATATTAATGCAGCTATTTGGAACACAAGATAAATGGACGTAAGGATGGACCCATTTTTTAGTACGACTGCGTGGAAGGAATCATAAACAAACATGCCAAGTTTTTTTTTTATCTCAGTAATTAACCAACTTGATGCAAAAAGTGTTTGTTTTACAATAAGTTTATTTCGTGCCTCTACATGTTTCGAGCACATGTGTTCGAAACATGTAGAGACATGAAATAAAGTTATTGTAAAACAAAAATTTTGTGCATCAAGTTGGTTAATTACTGAGATAAATATACTGAGATGCACGGTCAGCAAAACGTCAAAACATGCCAAGATATATATATATATATATATCTTTTTTGTTTTTGTTTTGTTTATGTCCATTCTAGGTTTATGATCGTGGTGGTTTCAGAACGGATTCAGTATGCCTATGCAAATAAAAATCCTACTTTTCTCATAATAATAAAACGAGAAACATCTGACCTTAAGGGCCACGAAATCAAAGGAGCCAGGAATTGTGGATAGGCTCTGAAGCTTAGCTACTTTATTGCTCGCTTCCTCTCGGTCCTGCAAGCGGTCTGTGAAATGGAGGTTTTATTACATCCACCACTCGGGACTTTCCGAATTCACGGTGTGCACATTTGTCGAAAATTCGATTTTATGGCATGGCGCAAGCCTAGGCAAGATTGAATAAATGGAAGTGCTGTCTGCGTAAATCTTAACCAGAGATGGGAACTGTCGATCTTTATAGGTGAAAATTCAAAGGACTCTACACCCGTCGGTATGCATTTGACAACATTTTCCCCCCGGTTTTGCAGAACCAGATACGCCCATGATAAACAATTTAGGAATTCTTTTTCTAAAATAAAAGTTATAGTGACCTATAAGTTAAGAACAAAGCTTGGGTATGGGGAATACTGCAACCTCAATAAGTCAGATCCGTGGGAAGTACTCAATGAGCAAATCAATAGCATGGAATCGGTAGGGAGAAATCAGAACGCAGTTCCCCCCACAAATTCCATCCCCAGAGCGAATTGCTGACAGAATGATGGACCGAGGGAGTGGAAGTCATATCAGAGGGAGAATTCATATCACAGCAGCGAGGCGCTTCTGACAGTCAGGCAGGAACACACGTGGAATTTTATTTCCGAGGAAGGGACTGTATGAAAAATAAATTGACACACGTTGCATGTTCATATTTTACTCTGCGCGTATCTAGAAATCAGTTGCGTCAGTACTGCTTAAACTTATCTGATTTTATAGACCGGCAAAAGAGCGGTTCGTATCTGTACAACTGCTAAAATACCTCACATTAGGCCTATAGGCTTACGCGGCTTACAAATCGTATTTGTAACAGGCCTGTCAACGCAAAAGTAAGTAGGTTTCTACAGGACTGAAACATGTGGCGTGATGACCAGCCACACAACCTTTCCGAGGGCAGCTGTCACGTGATGTCCGGCGGTTGTATGCAGTCTACGCAGCAAACGTGCCATGCTCAGGGTCACTTCCTTGCATCTATACACCGGGGAAAGGGATTTTTTTTTAATTATCAGAGCTTCCCCGCATGTATCCCTGGATAACAGAAAAGAAAACTTAGCCATGTAGTTGCTGACTTACCCCTGGCAATATGCACCAGGTTGTAACTGCCTCTAAAAAACCGATTTAAGGCCATCGCATTCTATGTAGTTGTATAGAGCCCCGCCGATTGAAGAGCCCCCTAAATGCTCACTGTGTTTAAGATTTTGTGTCACACATATTTCGCAAGTAAATGCTGACAGTTTTATATGTTTGCTGCTTGTAGATAGGGCCTCCAAATTTACCCCGCCCCCAAAATTTGAGTCCATTTGGCTTCCTATCCGCTACGAGCATATTATTTGAGAATCTTAGGCTATTTTAAAAATGTTTGAAATGCATATTTAAGAAATGTTTGCTATATTTAAGTCATTTCAGTTCTCGTGCACATTGCAGCACACCACTTCAATAAGCGAGCCTAACTGTCACTTGAGTCTATATTCAAATTAGAACATAGGGCTGACTGCAGTATTGTTGAGCATAGAGCAAGAGGTTGAGAAAATTTGGCACTTTGGCCTACCGTAAAGTCATTAAAATTACAATTTTCTACCAATTCTGTTACACTAATTGCTTCTCTTCTTTCAGTTAGAAACATCAATTTTTGGTTGAAAGTAAATTATGTAGGTCCAGAAAAATAGAAGTCAGGGTGCCTCATATTTTCATCCTTCCCCTCCTCGTACAGGCTGCGCATATACTTATGATGACCCGTAGTACATGAATTTCCTGTGTCTATTCGCGGATGACACGTGACTACAAGCGACAGAGACGAACGACGGGTATATCCTTAGCATGTTACAGCGCGGCCTCGCGGTCTGCGGCCGCTCACATGCTGGGATTGTGGTTCGAAACCCGCCGGGGGCATGGATGTCTGTCTCTTGTGAGTGTTGTTTGTTGTCACGCAGAGGTCTCTGCGTCGGGCTGATCACTCGTCCAGATGAGTCCTATCGACTGTGATGTGTCTGAGTGTGATCGTGAAACCTCAACAATGAGGAGGCCCTGGCCCAATAGGGGCTGTTGTGCCATGAGGGGGGAGGAGGGAATAAATAAAATAAAATTGTCGACTGGCGAGGCCCAGAAAAATAGAAGTCAGGGTGCCTCATATTTTCATCCTTCCCCTACTCGTACAGGCTGCCTATATACTTATGATGACCCCGTAATACCCGAATTCCCTGTATCTATTCACGGATGACACGTGACTACAAGCGACAAAGCCGAAGGACGGGTACATCCTTAGCGTGTTACCGCGCGGCCTCGCCGCTCTTAAGTCGCGATGCGAACTCTGGAAGGTAGAGTTGATAAAAAGAAGTTTCGGACGATCTGTTTCTCGGAGAGACGTAGGGTACCCGAGGAAGAGCTTCAGCGAAATAGAGGAAATACCTCTTATGAAGAAAACGTAAAAGATGTAGGTTGCTACCTCGGACAATAGGATGACACAGAGACACGCAGTGGTTGGCATAACCGCAGGCAAGTGCTGGTGTGTATGCACAAAGTGTTCTTATAAGCACGTAAGTCTAGCCATTAAAGCTCCATTTCACCGACAACTCATTAAGCTTGTAATGACGTAAGTCTCTCCCGTCTTGTAGTCTGCGCCAGAGGCTCGTCTGTTGAAACTGCAGAACGTGCAGAAAATAGCGTAATGGGGTAGCGGAAATTTTGACATGCCCGCACCACTCCATAAATACATAAGCAGGGGCGCACAAATTTAAAAAAAAGTTAGAAACCATCTCAAAATTTCTAGACGCCAGAATGGTGACATAACGCGAGTTCTAGAGCATGATCCTACAAGCTTTAGTTTCCACGGTGCAAAAAATTAAGTGCCCGGGATTTTTGAACTCCTGGCAAACGTTACTCAGATTTCTTACGCTTCTGATTACGTAACTGAATCACGAATTCAATAAGCATAAATCATCTACAAATGAAATAAAAATACTGAAATTAATATCACAAATAACGTTGAACCTGAGAAACTTAGATAAAAAGATATACTCTGTGTGTCTGCTTCCTATAATGGCAGAAAGCATTTGACCGTGCTAACTAGAATCAAATTAATGTTAATCCTAAAGGGCACAAGTTCGATCCTCCTGACCGCGCTGTATAAGGCGTGGGTCTGCGGTCGCTCACATGCTGGGATTGTGGGTTCGAAACCCACCAGAACATGGATGTCTGTTTCTTGTGAGTGTTGTGTGTTGTCACGTAGAGGTCTCTGCGTCGGACTGATCACTCGTCCAGAGGAGTCCTACTGACTGTGGTGTGTCTGAGTGTGATCGTGAAACCTCGACAATGAGGAGGTCCTGGCCCAATAGGGGCTGTTGTGCCATGAGGGGGGAGGGGAGGGGGGAATAAATAAAATAAAATTTTCGACTGGCGAGAGAGAGATACTGGTCAAGAAAATATTCATGTATGAGTATGGCTAGACCAAGCAGACACAGTATGTGTGAATTTAGAAGAGCAGACAGACAAGGATGTTGTGTGTCACCGGTTTTGTTCAACTCATATAGCAAGTACTTTACCAAGAAAACTCTGGCCAAATAACTCGCACTTTGAAATATTCGTGCTACTGGGCTAGCAATAAAATACACTTTTGAGCATGACTGATAGAAGAATGGGGAAAAAATGTGAAAATAAAACTAGGTCAATGAGAATTTCGTAGTAAACTATTACTAGTACAGATTATGATAGATCAAAAGCGACCGGAAAATATGAAATATTTCAAATATTTAGGTAGCCTGATAGCAAATGATTCAAGGTGCGTAAGTGAAATTAAACCCAGCACTTATTTCCTAAAGCAGCTTTCAACAAATAGTAGAAAACTCTTCTCACCAGCAAAGTGGGCTTAAATTTGAGGAAGAAACCAATAAAATACTACATTTGGAGCATAGGTTTTTTATTTTGCCGAAATTTGGACTCTGCGGTGAGTAGATCATAAATACCCAAAATGTTTTGAAATGTGGTGCTGGCGAAGAATGGAGTAGATCAGTCTGAACGTTTGTGTGAAAGATGGAGTATTACACAGAGTAAAGGGGGAGAGAAATATCCTTACTTACTCCATGGTACAGAGTCCTTCTTGAGAAGCTAACTGGTTTGCAGCTAGTCAAGAAATTCCCCGCATTTCACGGAACCAGAAGGTTCATTACCGCACTCACAAGTGTCCGCCACCTGTATTTATCCTGGGCCAGCCCACTCCAGTCCATATACCCACATCCCACCTCCTGGAGATCCATCCTAATATTATCCACCCAGCTACGCCTAGGTCTCCCCAGTGGTCTCCTTCCCTCCGGTTTCCCCACTAAGACCCTATACACCCCCCTTTCCTCACCCATACGCGCCACATGTCCAGCTCATCTCATTCTTCTCGATTTTATCACCCGCACAATATTGGGCGAGGAGTACAAATCATTTAGCTCCTACATGCAATAAAGAGAAGAACGCTAAATGGATTGATCACCTGAAGAAGTGACGGGTCCATTTGGCCCTAGAAACTGCCTTTTAAAACACGTTATAGAAGAAAAGATAAACGTAACATAAAGATGAGGAAGAAGACGTAAGCAGTTACTGGATGACCTTAAGGAAGCGATAAGATGGCCTACTGCAACGTGAAACATGAATCACCAGATGGCATTCTGTGGAGGACTTGCTTTGAAAGATGTTCTGGCCCTCTTGTAATGCAGACCGCGTCATGAACGAAACACCCTTCTTTAAAAGAACTGTTACAGACGTGTGTGCAGACTAACAACGGCAACTGGTTTGAAGTAATTGCAGCCAAAACCCAGGCGTAGTCTAGGCCTACGTATAATAGAAGAGTAGTGTGTAATGAAGTGGCCTATGACGAAAGCTATCTGTAATGCAACAACGTGGCTAGTTAAGGTAGTTAGGGCGGCCAAAGCGGATTCCGGTCCGGTGAAAAAGCATCTTCGGGGATCCCAGAAAGGACAAACCGGCTAAAACTTTTTACACGAGATTTGTATCGATATGAAACATATACAGATAAACATATCATGACATGTATACAAATGAAACATGGAATGGGGAAAGAAAACTTTCATTCTTTAAGATCATATAAAAACTTAAATATTTTAAAGCTTAAAACGAAGTAAATTATAACATAATTTTATAATTCATACTGCAGCAAATATAATACGTTATGCGACGTTGCAAGTAGCCAATTGTCGCAAATTGCAACAGCTGTGAAATGCAACATATACAGGGTAATTCATAAGTCCTTCCGGAACTTCCGAACTCGGCTGCGCAACAACCAAGACAGACACAGCAGAAAGTTAGAAGGTAGGACAAAAACTTGGAGTATCTCTCCCTCTGTTGACATGCTCCCCTTCGGCGTGACCATCCCTGCTACTGAGTCGCAGAGGTCGGAAATCCCGGTGGGACTTATGAATTACCGTGTATGTATTTAAAGTTGACTAACTTACTCGCAAAATGCAAACGCCTTTTCTCAATAAAACATTAAATATTTACTTTTTCTTTTTCATTCTGACGTGAGATCTTGTTTATCTGAAAACTAGGAGAAAAACACCTTATTAAAACGGTAGCATTTTTAAACAACCGATTTAATAAAAGTTGATTTTGCGCAATTTATTCTATTAAAACACTGACCTATGCAAAATTGTCCACCACGGAAACCCTTTCGGACCTCCAGGCCCCGGTAATTTGCATCAGCTTCCCCCACACCTCATCTCGTCGGCATTGATGACATGTATAGAATGCAGCGTTTGCAAATTAGCGTGCTTCTAATTTGATAAGATTATGCATATTCAATCACACACGTAATGCTTAATAAGAAAATGAGGCCAGAGACTTCTTCACAAGTGTCATTAAATTCATGAGACCTGACATTTTAAGTCTTCTGGGATGTTTCTATCGTTCCCGACGTTTCGATAGCTCTACTCTGTCTCCAAAAGCTGTACTACATTTACCGGTCGACACATCCCATCGTCCCAAAAGACCTGAAACTTTAGCAACGCAGCTGTAAGAGTGTCACAGTGCTATGTCGAACAGTCACGTTGTAAGCAACCTGCAGTAGGCCTACTCTGTACTTATTCGGCGATCAAAATGCATCCTTTTGTAAGTTACACAGCTTACATAACGGAATGTAAAAGACAAACGTAAAGTTGCTGCCCTGCATGCCATGAAGACATATTGGGGAGTGGAGGAAAAACTCCAGCCTTTCTTAACATCGACAATACAGAACGAAGCGTGGTCAGTTCGACGCCTGGAATTCTTTATATGACGGAGGACTTGGAATAATGGTTTGACAACTCCAAGTCTATAAGCCCGTAGTCTTGAAATACATAGTATCCTCTAGTAAGCTACAGTTAGTATGATGTAATAGACCTACAGACGTAGTGTAGGCTGGAATGCTTCAGTCTATACGGTGTCCGTAATAGGTTTTTTTTTGTTTGTTTTTTCTTCCAGACGTACAGAAGACAATGTCGATGGTCTCATTAGCTGCACGGCGCGAAGTAGCGCGTAAACTGAGAACTATCTTGCTGAAATGAACAGAATTTATTAAGGAAAGTTTATGCAATAAATGGAGAGGTCGATTGTTGCTGTCTCCTTCTGCTCAGTGAGGTGTTTGCTGGGAGTAAGGGTGACCCATTCCAATAGTGGCTGACAGACCTATGTTTCCTTAGGACTACAGGCCCAGGTCACTTCTTCTAATTCAGGCTGAGTACTTTTCGTAAAACAGAATTTAATTTCCACACAAAGCACTCTACAGCTGCGAGATTTTATGTCCTCGCTGCGGTCCGGACTGTAATACTAGTCTGCTGTGATATTATGCTCTTTACATTGGTACAAATGATTTTATTTTCAGGGGCCAAGAATATCTTCAATGGGCTTCTTGGACTCTAAGGATGAACAAACATAACTCCTCTGAAACGTAGGCAAATATGAATATTTACCAGTTTACAAGACGTCATATATCGGTAGGTCTGAAGTTTGTCGAAATTTTAGCTCTGTGTCACTGCTTAAAGCTAAGTTCAAAGTAAAGTACGCCCTAGAACGGGCCATGAAGGCCCAGAGGGGAAGTAGAGGTGTAGCTCTACTCTTTCTTTAACCTCAACGTTAGATGGGGTAGGTGGTCAAAGCCATGACCCGGCCGCTTTAGCCCCGGAGAAAACCTGGTACCCACTGCATAGGAGGTTGGGTGAGCCTCAGGCCCGTTCTGGACGGGTGCGGAAAATCTTGCCCCACCAGGATTCGATCCCCGGACCGTCCAGTCCGCAGCGAGTTGCTGTACCGACTGAGCTATCCCGGTCTAAATTTTCTATTTAAGAAAAAGTTCACTTTGTATTGCCAAACAACAACTCCAGAAAGTTGGCTATGTCCTGTGTAAGCTCCTAAATGGATTTTCTCTTTGACTAATTTGGGCTATAATTTTGGTTCCCGTGTGGGAGACAGGGCAGTAAAATTTCATAAAATTCGGACTAAATCCCATAGCTTACATCTGATTCACTTTGATCTCTGTAGTGATAGCCTCCGAACCTAACCTACAAATCCCCACAATGTCTTAAAAATATCGGTAGACACAGGCGCGACAAATAAGAGACAATAAAGGACTTGCGTCACATGAACGTGTGCTTTGCCATCCCCAACCTAACGTGGGCAGGCTACTTGGTAGGCCTAGTTAATTATTTTAACTTCTGACCTACAAATTAATCTATAATTCGAATTAAATTATAGAGAAATCCGTCCTAAAAATAAAGAGAATTTCGCTCTACAATAGTCCTTTAATTTTTACCAGACTGTACTGTGTCACATCTTCATAGTCACCATCTTGAGTACCTCAAATCTCACAAAGTACACTGTTTAATTACTGTTTCTTCAATACCCTCATAAAGAGCTTCAAAGCTTTATACAACGCTCTTCATAAAATATGCCGTTTTGTGCTTACGGTTAGCAGCATAAATGTGTGATTAAACCTGTAGGCTGACCTTTTAGGGTGACTTCCACTGACCAACAAATGTCACCTACAATTTGTAGTAAACAGAATTTATGAAACCTTGATCACGGTATAAAATTTGCAGCATTCAGGAGGCGGGCCCAGCTACGGTCACGTGGTTAGAGGGCGGTACATATGGGCTACGCCTCCTCAATTCTCGCTCAACTAGCGGTGAACTGTTGCTGTGACGTAATGGGGGTTTGCGCAATAATATGGCAGCCATACGCATGCCTGCAACGGCGTCCTGTTTTCTACTTGGTGTTTAGACTGTTGTGTAGAACGTAAAACTACGTTCAGTTTTTACGGTAGCCGTAGGTTAACTTTTTTCCTTTCCGCTTCAAGCTCTGAAGAATTCTCTCAGCGGTGTCGGTAAAGTTTCAGCTACCCTGGGACGGTAACTGTGTGGGTTGGCAAACATTTTCCGAACTTTCGAAGCAGCGTATTGCAGTCATCTTCAGGGGAAGAGACTGTTTGACCCTGAACTTCTTTACACTGCAGATGAAGGCACTAGGCTCATTTGAAACGTCGATAACTACAGTCGACACAGAGCAAAATCCCAGCAACTAGAATCTGTATTTCAGTTCCTTTCTCTTCAAGTATTGGACTAAATGTTCCAAACCAATCGTTTGGATTTTCTCTTAGCAGCGAGAGAATGAAAGAAGAAAATGAAAATATTTAAGCGTACGTAAATTAGGTATTTGACACGCATTTCTCTTAGGACTGGGAAAGATGCCACTGCAGTCACGGTACTTAGTTCGACATGGCAGCATTGAAAGTTAATACTGATGGCACATTAAGCCCTAGACCTCTTTAGAATACGTAGTTTCTACTGGATGTTATTAACATTCATTTACTTTCGTTGTTTTCTTTGCATTCCCTTTCAAGTTTTTGCTCCGTTATTAGGGCTATTTTTGTCATTATAAACCTGCAGACGGAAACACCCGATCACACGTCTGCACCATTAATATGAGCCTATTAAAGCAAAATCGACGAGGGAGGCTGGCAAACCATCTCATGCAGTTATCTGTTTTCATAAAAAATTGTAAGAAATTAGGCACCTTAAGAACTGTATCGTCTCTTCGCGACGCACTCTAGAAATAGAAAGTAATTGTACCGTAAGCCAGTAACACATTTAGTATGTCCCCAGGTTGGGGAGAAGGCTTATATAGGCTAAACTAAGTGGTGATCAATTTGGTCTTCCCTTCTGTCTCTGCATATTGGAGCGGTTAAATATTCCGACATAGCTCCGAAACCATTACGCGGTGCGAAATGCCAGAAGCAGATTACCGCTTTGTCCGCAACCGTAATGAAAACCTGAAAGCTTCTATCCAGCAACTTGTTTTTACTACAAGTCTACAGAAGTACTGATTACGATACACCGCAATAGATAGTTTGTCGTTCGTCATTCTGTTGCTAGCATGCTTGGAGGGTACGACGAGAAGTTGTAGCAGGAATGTATTTGGAACTACTCTTCGTGTTTCTTGTAGAGAAACTTTAAATACTAAGGCGAGGCAATTTAAGTAACTTTCTCACAAGTCATTAACTGCATTATTTCTAGCATTATATTACAAAATTTCGCCGGTTATACTCAGTAATAGGGCTTAATGTTTCGTCTCCTCGTAACTTTGTTCCGCAGAATCCAGATTCTTATGTTTATTGGACCGTGTATCATTGTGACAGTTGAAGAATAAAAGTCCAACTTGATGTCAATTGCTATTTTATTTCACTTCTTTTTTGCTCAACATGTTTCGGATATTAATATATCCATCATCAGGAGCTTGCGACTATTCTTTTGAATTACCACATTGGTCGTATTGTTCTTGGTTCGATGTGTGTTGGAGTTTCGGTGTGGTTGGTTTGGAGTGGTATCCGTGTTGCAGGCTTCAGCCTCCACTCCAGACCAACCACACCGAAACTCCAACACACATCGAACCAAGAACAATACGACCAATGTGGTAATTCAAAAGAATAGTCGCGAACTCCTGATGATGGCTATATTAATATCCGAAACATGTTGAGCAAAAAAGAAGTGAAATAAAATAGCAAGTGACATCAAGTTAGTCTTTTATTCTTCAACAATCCAGATTCTTGTCTAGTTGCATATCAAACTCTCCAGTTTTGTTGCTCTAAAGCCATGTATTAAAGCGATTATAAGAACAAGCTTGCATGTAAGTCACTTAGATAAAAACGAAACAATCGGAAAAAAAACCCAGATCTTTTCAGGCCTAAAAATCAGTCTTGCGTCTACCATTTTGAGTTTCATCTTATCTTCCACGCATGTAGTGTGATGCATATTCGTCAAGAGGTAGATGTAGGCTGATTTGGGCATGGTGTCCCTTTTTTTTGCAAGACAGCAGAACTAATTTCCGTTTTACGCAGGACTGTTAGTGTGCATAGGTCATGCAGGTGTATAAAATTCTGAAGAGGTTCTCGCTGAGGCAGCACCAAACACCAAAAAGCAACCTGGCGTACGCCTCAATTTCTTCTGCGTCGGTGTCGGCTGTGTACTGAGGTCGGTGGCCGTAGTTTGAACATCTGAACTCATTCGATAAGAAATTACTTCTTTTTTTTTTTTTCAGAATACTTCGGTGGTTTTGCTCGATTTCCAGCCTTCGTCAGACCCAATTTGATGGTCCGTGGCACTGCAAGGACACATATCCGACGTGCAGTTGCTTGACAATAAATCTTTATTTCGGTCTCTCCTATAACCTCACGAAGTTTGGGCGTGGAATTTTTCAACATTGTGTAGCGTTTTCTTCGGAAAACCTAACGGAAGGGACATTCCGAAAGATCTAGATGTAGATGTAAGAATAGCCTAATATTAAAAGGGACTTCATAGAACTGGATTGAAACGTATAGACCACATTAATTTGGCCCATTACATGATCCAGTGAGTTGTTCAGGTTCTGTAACATTATGGCATGTCGTGATGAGATGAGGCCCATTAAATTTTCAAGAGAAACTCTAATGCAGGCAGTTAGCAGTATGGTGCGTAGAGTGGTCAGGGCTACCTGAAGAAGAACGTTGTAACTGTTCTCGGAAGCCTAGGACTTTGAGACACTGAAACACATCTTGGTGACGTACTCGAAAGCCGAGAGCGTAAAATTTTGTGGCAGTTAAGTTTAAACGATGATGTGATAAATGCCCCTCATCGCGTGACTGATGCACTTTCTGCTGAAGTGTAGAAAAGGCTAGCTGTATCTCTACTGAGGACAAATATACGCGCGTATTTCGACATTGGCTACGGGATCGCATTTGTTTCTGGTGAGTTTTTACTTTGTTAATTTCCTTATTATGACTAGTTTAACTCATTTACAACATCATATTGCTTTGTGCATGTTAGGCATTTATTTATTTTGAGTTTCTGGTGCCGTAAGGCAACTTGACTTTGAATTCAAGATGAATTAAGTCGATCGATCATTACCGACATTCCACAAGAACAGTAGAATTTCTTTGTATGCCAAAATATTTTGCCTTGAGTTGTGGTTTCAAACAGTTAAAGAAGTGTTAAATATGTGCAACAAATTAAGCAATTTCGTTAACTTCATACTTAGCGTTGCCGGTAATCGTTCGGGAATCCTCGTGACTTTCCGGCAACGTCAACGGGCACCGTGTCCGTGCTGCCACGGCCGCCATTTTGAGTTAGTACAGAAAAGCTTCCGCATTTCCACTCGGAAAACTTCGGCTATTTTCGGAAACAAACTCTCTACTCGTAAAAGAGAGACGCGAAGTAAGATTAACCTTAACGTTGACGCTATGTTGCCACGTTTACATTTGGAGAATTTGAACAAAAGATTTAACCTTCTAGGCCTATAAATCACGTGAAACGGCCTACAGACAAGCGGCCATGACACGAATGTCGAAATTCATGCGACTGATTGATAGTGTCCTACGAAATAAATCTCGGTAACTATAATTTGGAGAAGGAATGGAAAATTCCTTTTCTAGCCATATTGGCTGCTACTGCCATACAAACGACCATGTCATTGCTACGTTATTTGTGTCTCGAGTTGCGTCGAGGTCAGCTATAGTAGCAGGAAACATCTCACAGGCTTATTGGGTACGCAACTTGGTAGGTATTGGCTAGGATCTCTTGGACATGATATAGCTGCGTAATTACAATCGTAGCTATGTGTTGTACGGATGTTTCACTTAGTCTGTCATCAGGGGAAGAACACAGTCTGAAAATATCTGCAAACTTATTATAGGTCTGCACTGAGGAAAATAAGTTACGAGTACTTAAAATAGATGAAATGAGGCATTGAGGAAAATACATAACAAAGAGGTTTATCTAACGGACTGTGCCCTCTGGGTCTACCCTTCGCGTGACTGACTACGCCTAACCGAACTGAGCGGTATGATTTTTGAGCGTTTAATAGTCGCTTAGCTGGTCAAGAAATTCCCAGCCTTTCACGCAACCTGCAGGTTCATTGCCGTATTCACAACAGTCCGCCGTTGATTCCTATACAGAACCGATTAATGCCGTCTACGATTTTCCGCCATATTTATTTTAAGATCCGCACTAATACTATCCTTTATCCCACAGTTCTCTTCTTTTCTGGTTTTGCGGTCAAAATGAAGCCTGCGTTTGTAGGCAATTCAATGTGTGCTTCATGCTCCATGCGTATCATCCTCTTTGATTTTGTCGTCGTAGTGATGTTTGGTGATGAGTACCCCTATCGTACACATTACGATGTTCAGTAACATGCCTACGTAATTTCATTCAGCCTTGAGTTGGATATGGTAGCTAAAACCAACAAGTGTGATTTTATCTACCATATCTAATCGCTTTAATGCACGTCATTGATTATTTAAAAGAGCCCCTAGTTGCTTCTGCCGCTCAAGCCTGGTATTCTTCATGGCGTCCCTTTTGCGTAATCCACTAGCTGTCTTAATGACCCCGCTTCAGTATCTTTGCAAACTCGTCTTCCCTGTCTTCACTTCACCTCTCAGAAACCAATCTCATATTTCGGTACAGAAAAGAGCGAAGCCAAAAAAAAAAAGCATTTTATATGCACGGTACTTTCCCGTAAAGTACGGGTGTCCAAACTTTTTATGAAAAAGGGACACACCACTTATTGTGGGCTGGTCCTTCGGCAGCACGTCGAAAAATGACAGTGAGCCGTATACCTAATCGCATGAATTATTGTGTAATTTTTATACTGTGTACATAATTTACAAATGTGTCCGCGGTTCGCAGGTCCGCTTGCTAGAGACTCGTCCCGTAAAGTCTTGGGGTTTTCTATTTTTTGGGCCCACGCATTATTGAATATAAACCGTGCCGTCCCCAACACACTCTAACACAACATAGCCATACCATAAAAACGAGTAGACCAACAGTTCAACCACGTGGATATATATGTGAGAGGTAGGCCTGTTTTATATTGGATGAATAAGCTTAGGCCTTATGTTTCTTATGTTTATTGGACCGTGCATCATCAAGACCAACAACGCCCTAATAAATAAGCGCGCTAACACAATACCTCTATATTTCTTACAGATACAACCCATTAAGTAACTCAACGAATTAGTCGCAAGCTCCTGAGGATGGATGTATTAACATCCGAAACATGTTGAGCACTGAATAAAGTAATAATAAAACAAGTGGCATCAAGTTGGTCTCTCTTTACTCAA
>Ga0123355_10008367_pt1 | contig 15638 bp, 6 predicted proteins | sample TergutEmb28metaG_3_FD_89872 | JGI IMG/M metagenome (GOLD analysis project Ga0123355, IMG submission 89872) | Embiratermes neotenicus P1 segment gut microbial communities from Petit-Saut dam, French Guiana - Emb289 P1 | ecosystem: Host-associated > Arthropoda: Insects > Digestive system > Gut ... | reverse complement strand
TTATATTATATTATATTATATTATATTATATTATATTATATTATATTATATTATATTATATTATATTATATTATATTATATTATATTATATTATATTATATTATATTATATTATATTACCGTAAACTATATTTCAAATTTGTTAAATTTTCTATGCTAGATCATAAAATTTATACAATGCAGTCCTGATTTCCTATTCGTAATGGCACTGTTCGAGGAAAAATTCGGGTATACATTTTGTAGTTAATCCACGTTTAAGGTTACTGACTAGATTATTCATCTACCCTAATGACTGACGGAAAAGAATCCTCCGAAAATTATGCATAATTCCACTAAGCTGCAAGTAATCAATTTCCAAAGGAGAGCAAACTCGTACTCAAAAGTTATTTCTTTTGTTTCTGCCTCAGTCGTCTACAACGACATTTACTCCAACCGTATCAATTGTAGAGAAGCTTCATTAATCGTCAGTAACGCGTCTGGTCTAGAAGAATGTGATGAAAGACATAAGTACACACTCTTGTTTTGTTATCCAAATAAAGGAAAACTTCTCAAAATAAATGTAGCCAATATATCATCCAAAAAACTGGGCAAAGTTCTAGTATTTGGAAAAGACGCTATGAAATCGGATCGTCCGGTGGCAAATTAATTTACGTTTTGTATTACGTATTTAATGTTTTTTGTTACTTCGCTGTCAACATCTCAAATTATAATGTAAATGGAAGAATTGTTGGTGAAGGATCAATCTGAAATGATAAGAAAGGAAAGTGTCGCGGTATAATGGAAGCACTATTCCGAAATCTTCCTGAGTTATCTTTTCACAACCACGAAAGTCTTCTCTGTCCCCAACATTCCAGCCGAGATTCGAAACAGCACTTCCGTCACATAGTTCAGAGCGCTCATGATGCGTTAAAATGGTCAATAACCTACGTCGTAATTAACAGCAGTACGTGCAGCTCATTGGGACACACAAATATATTTAAACTGTTCAGGGGAAGAAAATGAAGCAACGGAATCCTTGCACTGGGGCAGGGCTCATTAGAGAAGGCCATGAAGTGAGCATATTTGTACTCAGTTGTCTGGAGTTATTCTCAGAACAGCAAAGTAGAACACGACTGGAGACAATGTGCCTTAAAGAAATATTTCTTCCTTAATTGGGCTTTTTGAATGAGATATTCCTAACTTTCCTGTTAGGCTACATGTAATTGTTGTTAGGCCAGTTCGTTACGGAGGTAGTTTTACTGCAAGAGGCACGAAACAGCCATGTATGTTAGATATTATTGTTTCTTCTAATTGCTCCCGATTTCAGTGAAAGTCAAGTGCTGCTGTGTATACTTAGTTTCTACTAGCAACTGATAGATGGTCTTTGTTATACACGAAACTGAGCAAGAGCAAAGGCACCATACTGACGAAAGTGAGAAGTGTAAAAATCAAATTAAATTAAAATTAAGTGTATTGTATTAAATCTTTTATAGAACTTCAGTTGTCACCTCACATACAACACACTTTACCAAATGATATCCAGTCCATTAATGCTTTGAGGGAAGTAAACGTTATTTATTCCATAAATCATCGAAAATTAATACGCAGTTTCCTTTGGCAAAATTCAGAATTTTTTTAAGTTTAAACAGGTGGAACGAAACAAAATATTTTGAAGAACTAAGGCAGTTGTTATATGCAAACTCTGTGGAATTTAATCTCCGATTTTCTTAATGATCTCCTGTCGTTTTTTCTAGGTTGAAATTTTTGTGAATTATTTTCAATACATTAAATAACAAAGTGCACTCAAAAATATACGGTAAAACACAAATCATAAAACACACTTGATTTTAAGTTCCAACTTCTACATGTTTCGGCACCAAAGTGCCATCCTCACGGAGTTTAATAACAACAAGGGATCAAAAGTGCGACACGTAATTTGGCAGCTAGTCGCCCTCATTCTCATCTTTACAATTAAGGACATTATTGTTATTAAACTCCCTGAGGATGGCACCTTGTTTCCGAAACATGCAGGAGTTGGAACTTATCATGAAGAGTATTTTGTGTTTTGCGTTTTATTGTATTTTATTTAGTGCATTTTGTTGGTTAATATATTGAATAAAAATATGTACTGTATGAATAACATAAAATTTAGTGAATTAATCCACCGTTTGCCACGAAATATAGAACCAAAGTAATGCCTTTTTATGCCCGAATGTATGCGTGACGTGTTTATTACAGCAGAACAGCAGAATGTCACGAAACCAGTAGCTTGTCGAAGTAGAGTGGTAGACTGCGTTTGAAATGTGATGGCACACGCGCAGAAACCAAATTTCTTCTTTCGACGTAACGGACGAGTTCATTTAAATCGGCGGGGGCGTCAGTTCAGTCCACTACTGGCAGCCGAGTTGTGCGCATCAGCGGTAGTAATGCTGGATACACCATGTTCCGAGGTAGTGTGAAGAGTACCGGCTACTCACTGCATTCGCCACTTTCCTCTTCACTTCCCCTCTCGTGCGTCACAGTGTGCCGTCACATTTCAACTGGACTCTACTGACTGTCTTCGAAAGTTTACACCTACGGCAAGGACCGCCAAGAAAGCTCAAGACGGTGGTGAATATAAGAACTATTGCTCCTGCCTAGAACAAAATTCCAGCTATCCAGTAATAAATTACCCCGATTCTTAATGAATGTCGAACAGACAAGAGATAGTTAAAATTTCCCGATTCTCTTAATCCAAGACTCGGCTCACTGGGAACTTAGTCTTAAACATGTAGTAGCCCATTTTACTTACGATGAAGCCTCAGTTCAGCCAGGAAGCATCACTGTGATGTAATTAGAATCGCCTTCTGTGGGATTGGTCACTTTGTTACACCCTTATTAGGAATTCTCAGTCTCGACTCGACTGTCTCGCACACGGGCAGAATAGCATATTGAACCACACAGACTTTTCAGGAAAGTTATGGCGATGAACATATATCGCTTCAGGGTCCCAAAGTACTTAGCGTTAATGTCGCAAGCTCCTCTAATTTTGTGTATCCATCATGTTGTTATTACTAGAACTCTGACACAATCCATCCAGTTGTTATGGTTATTACTAGATGTATAAACTTAGAAGTCTTTGGAGTGTCCAATGATGGCTCAGTAGTCGTGTCAAGATTTGTGAAAATTAGTCAAATAATTAAACAAATTAAAACAATGAGACACCGGAAGCATAGTGATCCAATACATCTACATTTATCCCCCTGGGAAGGAAAAGTGTGTCACAGAAACCCCGCTGCAAAGAACTAACTATGCAAGCAGGTTCCTGCTCTATACGTTACCCCAAGGGTCAGTGTCGTGTTCACAAGGCCGTGTTCTCTACTCAAGTCAAACGAAAACAATTCACAAACTCGCACTCTCATTCTTAAGAGGCCTTATAATAGAGCAATTCCGGGAAAGACGCCACACTCTTTGCAAATTTCGCTGTAATTCAATCCGAAAATCCTTAAAAGTGCTGAAAATTCACGGATGCTATATTGAAGGTTTCCACTTTACTATCCTCTATGAAAATTAAATGAAACTGTCCGAGATAAAAGGTGACGAAAAAAAATGCTATCTTTGTGGCGTCTCTCCCGGACACGATTGTACAGACGCCTTTTTTTGGCAGGGATAGATACCGCTATGTAGGGAGATGCCGCGCTTTGAAAATATCCTGTGCATTCAAAAAGGAAGCTAAGTAAATGAAAACTGCTTAACTTTACTCAAAGTTATAAATAAATATCAATATTAAAATAGAAAATGTAAGTACGACACTATTTGAGCCCAATGATCTCAACAATCTAAGCTACAATTAATGCAATTTTCTAGAAGCTATTCTGCACCTTGTTGTTTTTCTCTCGCGGTAACTTTCTACCTCAGTTGACACATGTCTGATACGGAGAACAGAAACCGTGCAGCCAAATTCAACAGCTCACACATTCGATCCAGTCGTCTTCCTTAGTTGTTCGCAAATAGTTTTCCCAGCACTCACAGCATTTCGTTTCAGAATTTTCAGATGCCTCTTGATTATGAATACGAGTACTTAATGATTTCTTTTTCTGCATTTTCTGGCCTAGTAGAACTGTAGTATTGTAACTGTTTACTAGATTTTTCAGTGACAAAAAAGGGAGTTGCTATTTTTCCAATTAAATATTTTCCCGGTATTTTCGGTATTGGACTGACCTTAAAAAGTCTGTAGGCGGTAATTTTTTAAAGGGAAGTGTTGGAATGAAGTACAGTATTCAGAGTACTCAGTGAAGGTTCTGCTGAGATAGAAAACACGTTTTGAAATGTGGTTAATGGAGTAGATTTTACACAAACCGGAACCATATTTGGAAGTGCACTTTCCATAGCAATTATAGTTTCGCTGGTATCAGGACTGGAGAACAAATATTCAGGCACTTTGTTGCCGCTGAAAAGATAAATACCCGTTGACTCATAAGCACTTATGCTGACACCAAAGGAAACAGTTTTACTCCAAGCAAACCCAGTCGGGGGCGCCATGCAATGTCGAATGAATTTACAAGCTGCAGTTTCGTTGTTTAAATAACTCATTACAGGATAAAAAAGCAAGTACCCAAAAGCTGTAATGTATGAGTAGAGTGACTCTGTAGAAGAATGATAGTAACGTTACTTTCAACAGCAGTCTAAAGCAGTAAAATTGAGCTGCAATGAGTTCTGTAGTCATCTAAAAGTAGAATGACTTTTCATGAAGCTTTGTGTTTGAGGGAATGTACTGTTAACGACTTGTTGAATTATTCAGTGCTAATATTCGACGATTTCTGGTTCGTGCACACGTCTGTCCCTAGAAGGAGGCCATCACCGAACTCCTGTTTCTTGTTGACGCCCTTGAATATAAAAACAGAAGGCATAAATTGGCCTGCAACGTTGCGGCATGCTTTCACTCTCTATTTCCACGCTTTTCTCTCGATATTAATACATGAGCATTTCTAGACCCCTTTTCTGTTATTACAGTGTCAGGTTTATTTATTTGTATATTACTTTTATCAATGTTTCAAATGTTCAGTGTGTCAGAAAGGTTATTTTTGGTCCCTAATTTCTCGAGCATATTAAAAAGTGTTAAAACAATTTTCTGTTCCATTCTTTGGACTCTAGCAAAAGACAGAATTTCATTACGGCGTTCACTCAACTCTGGATTCCTCTTGGGGGAGGGAGTATATATTTCAGCCAGTCATATCCTGCACTTCCAGATTCATCACTGAAATTGTTTGAAATTCCCATTTCTCTAGCAATCCTGTATGCAGTGGCACGAAACGTCTGTCGGTGTAAGTCACAACATGTTGCTCAGAGTATCCTAAAATGCGCGATGATTTTTACGGTTTATCATCGTGTTTAGAAAAAACGATTCAGTCTAATTGGTAGATAGAGCAATATAGCAGATAATTTTTAATATTATGAAATATATAGAGAGAATTTTTCTAGGTAATTTGGAGTTCTTTAAGTGCGGCATCTCTCCCAATCTTCAGGAAGATGCCGCACCCCCACTTGCCGAAAGGAATGAAGGACATGGCAGCTACGTGGTGCAAAGGCAAGGTCAACAAACCTGGAAACCTGTAATGTATGGTAACTGCATAGTTACTTGGATTGCAACTAATTAAGCCACATTTCGTTAGCACTATAAAAAATTCTAGCTTAAAATTAGTAAACTCACCACAAAAAATGAGTCATAATTCTTGGAAAACAGCACCCATATTTACTACGTTCATTCACAATACCTCTCTAGACCCACTGAACAAACTCATGTGCTGCGACCTGCAGAGGATTGACAGAACCCACAGAACTACAAATGTTGAGTCTCTCCCGCAGCGGCAACTCTCCCGAAATTACTATATTATCGTCCCATCTACCCCTAGGAATTCTGGAAAATATTATACTCCAAGATGAAGGAAAACTTTCCACTCTCGTTTAGCTAGCGTAATTGATCAATGTAATTATTTGTTAAAACAGTGTTGTTAAATATTTATCAGCTTCACAACTCGTCTATCAAGGCAGTGTAACAGCTACCTGACGGTCTAAGCTCTCAAACACTTGGTATTCTATCTTCACTCCATCATCTCCACAGGGAATTTGTTTCAGTACATAAACCAGAGTTTCCCACTGTGCTTGCCATAGCTAGTAACAAGAAACAGTTGCAATCAGAAGCCTCCAGTCCTTTAAAAACCTGACGTATCGCTAAATAATAGAGTAACTAAATATTTAGTTCCCACCTCACACAAAACAACATTGCGTCTCTATTAGAGAGAAAAACAAATCGCTGCATTTTCGATCACAGGAAATGGAATTAAACTGTATGGCCAAAATGCAGAGATATTTAACGTTGAAGCATTCGTAGGTCTAGTTACTGTGCTTGAGGAACTTGAGATTATAATCACTACTGTGCTAAACGAACTGCTGTGCGCCCATGTGAGAACACCTTACAAAAATCTGGGCGAAAAAAACGGCTCTTCCCTTCTTATCCTGTGGTTAAAATTTCAGTTAATTGCACTGAAATAATGGACTGTCGGTTCGTTGCGATCTTTTATACTTTCCAGCTGGAGGATTTTCTTTTTTAACATTGTCGTGCCGGGTGATTATTTTTATGGTACATTAACGGCTCCACACCAAAGTTAAGACGGTGAACGCATTTCGTTTGAAACTACGACAAGCATTTCCCAGCAGAATTCACTAACCTGTCTGCATGTTGCACAGATTCCTAGCTTGTATATTTGTCAGTAATACTTCTTATGTTTTATTGTAATTCTCTCAAGACATTTTCCTAACTTTCTTAGCAACGCTGTCGGATCCCAGACTAAACATGATAAAGGAATGAATACATGTATAAATATGACGTATTAGTGAAATGATATGTGCAAAATAAAATGGAGGAATTCTCCGAAGAACAATTCTGAATGCAACATTGTTCACCACACTGACCTGGAGATTAGTCCGTACTCTCGCGGTAAAAAGATGGTCAGTTACCTCCTATTAAGTACAGAATCTATTTACAATAAAGTTTAGCAATATAGGCCCCATTAGAGATATTATAAGTAGATACCTGTACGATTTACCTCCGCAGTACGTTTCACTCTTTAAACACCTGCAATTACTTGTAGCATACCTTGACAACATGACAGGCCGAAAACTTGTGATTCGAGAGTGACGCTGCATCCACTCACTTACTACAGAGACCCGAATTGATGAATGATGAAATATCTCGGACAAATTTGCAACATTTGCTAAGATAATATTTTTGTGAAATGTAATACAAAAACTACATTACGCTATTGGTTGCATGGTCCTAATGGACTACAGGAAATGGGTATGCGAAATCTGATCGGGATGTGGATTAAAAATATATGATTTATGTACAAAATATTATAAAGTGACAAATACAAACATGGCAACCGCCTGTACTATTCCGGTTATTCATTACTGGCAAATATGTCGTAGATAATATGAACTACGTAATAATTTTCCACAAACAAATATTTCAAAAATAGAAGTATTAATAGAGGGCTTGATATCTTTGCTAAAGGGCAGAATGTTTTACGAGTTATTTTCGGAAATCATTATACTTTCTTGACACATTTTCCTTCCGCGCGTGGCAGTTGGGTGGCCCTCCTTTTCCATATTTAATGGCTAAGTTTAGGTACAGAGTTCGGACATAGTGATTGATTTTGAACGTGTTCTTCAGCCCCTCCAAGCAATTTCCGCAGTAGTACCACAAGTCGAGGCACTAGGGTTTCCTTTCTAGGGCTCTACCTATTTATTGTGACAAACATCTATCATTCGACATTACATGATCTCAGTCAATAGCAACATGGTGAAACAAAACATATTTAAGTACTATTAAACTAGCCTGTTCAAACGGGGCAGAGGGAGACCGAAGAATACGTGGCGAAGAACGGTGCTTGAAGAAGCTAAAGGAGTGAAAAGGACATGGGCAGAAATCAAGTAAGACGCCAAGAATAGAGTGCGGTGGAGGATTCTTGTGGATGCCCTATGTTCCGCAGCGGAATGATTGGACTATTGATTGATTGATTGAACCTAGCCTGTCAGCTACCTATCATTAACAATTCTAAATTCAATTTACATTCCTACTGTCACAAACCTTTTCAACTTTTTCGAATTACGTGCTTCAGCTCAATTCGTACTCGGGAACTCGAAATCACCCTGTCCTCTCGTCAACAAATACGTGTAGGCCTATCCACGCAAATTTCAATAGTCCGTAATATCAACAAGCTTAACCGCCAACTTAATTTACTAGTGACAAACCGACTCTTCGGCAGGTCGCTTCACAAAACACTTGCCAATCGTAATGAACAACCTTCCCTGTAAATCCGCCATCGGCTATGACATGTTTCCTTTAAGTCTTCCAACATTTGTAGAGCGGTTTAGCGAAGATATTAAAGCTTGTGTATAATCTTACATCGAGGTGGGGAAAACTTACTACACTGTGATGTTCAATAGTTTATATTTTGATATTGTATTTTGATTAAGTATATTTCACTAAGAAGGTACAGTTTGTAGTGTTGCAAAACCACGAATTATTATCCCTGAAAACTAATCTGAAAAAAAAAAAAAAATTATTTGGCCGGATTCTTTAAAAGTTTCTATGCTGGTTTATTTTAGATATTTATTCAAACACAGACACTATTTTCGGTATATTTCTATAGTAATGTACTACTACTATTATCTAAAATTTACAAAAATTAACTTTAATTATTAGGAGTTTTCGGGACGTGAGTCACTCAATGATCCCAAATATACAATTAATCGCGAATGGGATTGCTTTTAGTCTAGGCATAGATACGTCTTAATGCAGCTTGGAAATGCAAGTAGTGCTTATTTCAGTGCTCATTTTTCCTTACGCGTAAGTAGCAAGTACACAGAAAGTATGGCAGTATATAATGAAATCGAGATGTTTATGAAAATGGGAGTTTAGATCAGAGTGATTATTTTTCATTTTCCTTAACTAAAATCTGACGTCAAAAAGTTGAATGAAAGCCAATGCAGATACGATTCAAGGCTTATTTCAACATCCTCAGGACACCATTTCATTGCGTATCCACTCTTGCGACAGATTCATAACTCTTACGAAGCGAGGTCTCCAGAGAGTCTGATATAGTGCTTCCTCTTTAAAATTCCAGTATCTTCTCTTTTCCTTATGGCAACCCAGTAGGTGCTTAAGTCTTCTTCGGCTTTTCTTTTTTCTGTCTTTTTTCAAAAACTTTTCAGGTCAACCAGATTTCAAATCACTCCAAATTATTTCATATTTTATTAGTTATTGTTTATTATGTATTCAACGCCAATTCCAGTAGCTCAAATTACACATTTCATAGTGGTTGGATGATCGGCAAACAATTAGCTGAGGACCTGAGAGGTATTAGTTGCAACCCATGTGATTTGAATCCCCCAATTTACGTGTAAGTTTTGAGAGAAAAAGCAAATTCCCTCACTCAAGGTAAGACTCAGGACACATATTAACATGGGGCCTCCTGAAATACGAAAGAGCATTAGCCATTGCACTGTGATGTTCGGTGATTGCTAGAATAAACCTAACTGTTCACCCCTGGCAAAGATGGATGGACCTGTCTCACTAAAATGAAAGCATTCTCTCTTCATGATCTGAGTTTAAAATCTACTTTGCACAAAAACTCTTGGACAGTCTGAGGTGCATAGCAACACGGTCGTCTGTATCTGTAAATTAGATGCTGTACTGAATTACATTTGTAATCAGATGAGAGAAAGGAAAAGAAATATGTGATCTATATGACGTGGACTATAGTTGATTGTACGATTTCAAGTATCCTCATGTTGGTAATTTAATCACAGCAAGCATTTTAACAGATCATTAGAACATGAGAACTATATGGAAGCTCGTAAGTGGTAGATGAAAGACGGCGAACTTTCATGTCTTGTAACCACAAGTGTCCATATTGAGAAAATTAATAGATAGCACAGATCATAGACAAAAATGCACAGCAAATTATAATAGAAATCGACAGATAGGTAATAAATTGTTTACCTAACAAAGACCGGAACATAAATAGCACAGAAGTGCCGTTGAAATGTGATTAAAAGTGCTGAGTCATACATTGGTTTCGAACTAAACCGTATTAACATGAACCTAGCAAAGAAACGAAGGATAACAACTCTAATTACATCGTTGTGCCGTTGAGAAGAAAACCTTCAAGCTATGAAATGTTCATAAACTTAAAACAATGAGGTGCATTTGCTCAGTTTGTAATTTATCTCGAAAACCCTAAGACAAACCGAAAAGTACTGTGGTCATAAAATACATGTTTAGTTCCGAGTAAGTAGCCTGCGCCCGAAAAATTTTTTCCTCCAAAAAAATATTCATCGAGACAGCAACAAAGAAGTACGTTGAAGAACACGGTCTTCTAGGGAGTGACACCGTAATGACTGATAATTTGTTACAGACGTTTCGCAAGATCTTGCTGTCTTCGTCTTCAAGGTAACTGAGGAACAGACAGTTGCCGGGGTTAGACATTGCTAGCCCATAAGGAAAGAGATGTGCGTTGGTTCGCTTGGACTAACGCCAAGCCCGCTCTTTTCTTACATAATGCAAGTAGCAATTTCTTCTTCTACTACCCTGAAGACGGAGGCAAGAACCAACTCCTAAACGTAGGTAACAAATTACTAATCAATGTTACATCATATTTCAGAAGACGAATTTTCATCAACAACTCTGCGATAGCCTCAAAACATACAAAGAATTCCTTTAATTATCTACGGTATTAATTACTCAGATTATGTAACGTCGGTGGTAGATGAACGAAGTTTATTGATCCTGAGTGTGAAAAAATAATTAATCAGAGAAAAGCCTATACATCATAATTATATCCAACACAAGTTCCACATGGGCTGTTTCGGGATCAAACCCGGAAACCCACAGTTAGAGATCGGCCACCAAAGCCCGAAATCATGGCATGGCACATAAACATACCTCTAGATCAAAGCAAAAACACGTGTGACTTTTCATGTCATGTTTCCATTATTATTTTCCGAATTTACCAAAAAATTACAATGTTTTTTGGACTGTCCAATATAGAATGTAACGAGAATCCGTCCAGCCGTTCTTGAATTCTTACATGAGCACGACAGACAAAGAGGCAAGCAGACAGCGCAAATAAAATATATTTTGCAAATTTCTTTGCGAATGCCCAAAAAATATAGTTTTACACACATGCAAGACTGTGAGATTTACAAGTTCATATAATGTGCGTCTTTCAAAACCTGCGTTATCCATTAGAGGAACTGGTCCATATATACTGCATTGCATATGTTTTAGCTCCTCTCATACTTAATCTGGGCACAAGACGGAAAGAAGTGTGCAGCTTCACGATCCTGCCACTTTGCCTACGGGGTCTAACCAGTCCTCACTGAGTAGCAGGCTGGGTACAACACACAGTCCTTCTAATCCCTTCGGAGAAGAAACCAATTTCTTGTCCCTGCCGGGGACCGAACAACGTTTCCTCGATTATCCAGCACGTAACCACGTAAAGCATATGAGTATTTTAAAAAGGGTTCCGTGAGATTTTGCACTCAACATGTATCTTCACGTCGACAAGTTTCTAATGAAAACCGAATCATCAGATAGGACTGTGTCGAAATGAGGAAATTTATTACAATCTGAATAAACAATATAACAATGTTATGATATTAATCAATGTAACAATGTACATCTATTTCTGAGCAGTTCCGTCATGTAGCGATTAAACTGTCGGGACATACATAAATATTTATGAAGTCAAACAAGCATAGGGAAAGAAACGTTGAATTTGACTAGACCTTTTATGTTGTTGTAATATCGCCTGATTGTGGCCGAAATTGTCGGCTGAAATATGTCGCGTACATGAGAAATGAATGTCAGAACATTCAAGGTATTATGTTATTCGGATAACTATAGAAGACGTTACACATCGAATCGTTGGAAGACCGGACACACACACAGGTATTCCGTCTTTCGAATCGTAAATTTTGAACACAAATGATACTGTCGAGGAAACTTCTAACGCAGTTACATCATTGTTAAGATCGTCACAACAAGAAATATCGAGACAAGTTGACGGCTAAAGAACTGTTCCCAATTAGCGGAGGATTTACTTTGTTACAGCGCCATTAAATTAACCATAACCTACGTAAGGTCAAAGAATAATTTTAAGTATGTGTTACTGCAAAATGTTCTGTTCAGAACAGACTCCCTTGAGGACGAATTCTCAAATAAAAAGTCGCAACCCAATATGTGACCTTACGGATCATAAACTCTGAACATGATGTACCGAAAGCGGATGGTTTAAATGGGATTCAGAGCAGATAAAAAAAAAATCTTCTGAGGCCTCAAGTTTCATATTATTTCAGGTTACGGCTATAGAACAAAATTATTTTCATCACAACCTTTATAGATGGGACAACAAATCTTCATCGATATTTTCACTACCGTTTCCCTGTTGTGAAGGTTGTGACGGGCACAATGCCAAACGTCTTATTAAGTATATTTGGGTCATCCCTTAATATTCATACTTAATACCCTTCATTGCTCCCTTACCCTCTGTTTCAATAGAGCAGAATCCTCTTCCAAAAGCAAACATTCCTTCATTTACCAAAAACCTCCGTCACACGTTATAAAAGAAGAAGATTCGTTAACGAATTTACAGGGACTCACCACTGGTCCGTACCAGTGAATTCTTGCTGTCTTTCCAATCAATTTTTTTGAAACTTACATATATTGCATTTCAGATATTTTCTACGTGTTACATTATTCTCAATTTTCTGCGTGGTCAAAACGAACGGCCAATAGCTACAATTATAGCACCCCTGAAAATCATCCACAGCAGAAGGTGGTGAGTATATCATCAACAAAACATGGTAAGCAGCTGGGAGTGGCGATATAAATGCAGTCATTATGCTTCGCGTACGCCAAGTGTTTTGTCTTTATCTTTCAAGACACATTACATGCCCATCCACTGATGTCTCAAACACCTGGAGAGATCACCGAAAAATTGTACCTTAGGATATTGAATAAAAAACAAGCCTGCCATGAAGAGAGTGGTCCATTCCAGTCTGGTCTCCTTTTAAGTTCCATACTAACCGAAACATCATAACTTATATACGGAGTCTGCCATGTATTCTTGTGCGAGAAGTATTTTACTAACTGTGAAAAATTATTTTTATATGACATCCCGAAACTAGGACACAATTTTTAATACTGCCAGCTTCCCCCATTTGCAAAACAGAGTGAATTCTTTTTCTTGTTACGGACGCTCAGTGTAGCGTAGATAGAGGGATATCATAATAATAGAGAATATTACAGAGCAAATTGTTCCTGAAAATAGCGGCGCTGAAATACATTAAGACAGTGAAAAGCATCTGTACGGAAGTAAAATCTTTCCTATTTAGGCCCGTACAAAGCGTCTTAACCGAACAGATATACACTTATTTCTGTAGTCAAGACACCTAATCCATTAACTTAATGGAGATTTATACAAAGATTCCCAAATTATTGCGAATTAGAGTGGCCTGAGGCTCCCAGCGTGACTGAAAGGAATGATAAAGGTCCTGAATGTGCAACAACGGGGTTATAGTTTCTTAGATCTTTGAAGTAACTATTACTGAACTTTCACGATATATATTAAAAAGCTTCTGTTCTGTAGTTTTAGGTTTGTACTTGAATGTAATTAAGTAGTTCTTAATTTCGATTATCGACCACATTCCAACAGCCTCGGGAAAGAAACTTCCAGGATCAAAAAGGGGCCGCAAATCCCACTTTTGTAAACAGGGGCAATTTGGATTATATCATCATATATTAGCCCCATAAAGCCTGAGAAACGTGTAAATAATCTTTTAAAATTTAGTTCCCATCTCCTGCGCCTCCATGGTAGAGAAAACCTGTTTAAATATTTGAAGAATAAAAGTCCAACTTCATGTAACTTGCTATTTTATTTCACTTCTTATGTGCTCAACACGTTTCGGACATTAATATGTCCATCATGTTGTGTTGGAGTGGTATCCGTGTTGCAGGCTGAAGCCTGCAACACGGATACCACTCCAACACAACCACACCGAATCCCCAACACACATCGAACCAAGAACAATACGACCAATGTGGCAATTCAAGAGAATAGTCGCAAGCTCCTGATGATGGACATATTAATGTCCGAAACGTGTTGAACACATAAGAAGTGAAATAAAATAGCAAGTGACATCAAGTTGGCCTTTTATTCTTCAACTATCACAATGATGCACGGTCCAATAAACATAAGATTCACTGGTTAAATATGTTTACGTAAATAATCGCTTTTATCCATGGAAATACCGGATCTCCTGGACTTCTTATTACTAACGGCATCTCTACCACATATGTTGACATTCAAGCCAGCTACGACCTCACCTCCGATCACACCCCCATCATAGCAACCATCAGCACGACTATCGTGGTCCGAAAACCAGCACTTCGACTACACACCTCGCACACGAACTGGGCACTATACAAAACCGCGGTACGAGACAAAGTGACATCAGCGATGAAACTTAAAACATGCGAAGATATTGAGATAGCTACCATCAATTTCATCGGCATCTTACGGCAAGCCGCTCTAGCAGCCACTCCTACAAGACATCCCTTCCGTCCAGCTAACAACTTACCGTCTGAAATCAAAAGCTTGTTGGCAATAAAGCGCAGAGCCAGGTCAAAGTGGCAAACAACCCATGCTCCAGATGACCGACGTCTATACAATAACGCAAGCAACAAACTAAAGGTCTTCCTCCACAAACTGCGGAATGCATCCTTTACTGCCTACGTCTCCTCTCTCAGACTAGACAATTCCATCTGGAAACCGCTCAAATGAAGGAAAAACTCCCGAACAACATTCCCCCCAATTCGTAAAAATTCAACACTCCCGGGACCTTGAGCCAAGAGCGACTCCGAAAAAATCGAGTTTTTCGCTAACCACCTAGCCGAAGTGTTCACCCCCTATGACAATACCCTGGATCCGGAAGTCGAAAGAGAACTTTCATCACAAAACCAACACTCGGAAAACCTACAAGCTTTCACGCTCTGCGAACTTAAACAAGTAATTAAACGTCTCCATCCACTTAAGGCGCCCGGCTCCGACCTCATCACTGCACAAATGCTACAGGAAATGCCGCCGGAAGGACTATAGACTCTCCCATACGTATCCAACGCTATAACCAGATTCGAATACTGGCCAGTCCCCCTAAAACATGCGAAGATCGTAATGATACCAAAGCCGGGCAAAAATCCCACTTCATATAGACCAATCAGTCTCTTGCCCGTCGTATCCAAAATTTTGGAGAAACTCCTACTCAAAAGGATATACAAAGACACACATAACCAGGCGTGGATACCTCTGCATCAGTTCGGCTTCCGAAAAGCGCATTCAACTACACAAAAATGTCACCGTCTTACAGATATAATAAGCAAAGCATTCGATGATCAACTGTACTGCTGAACCGTCTTCTTGGATGTCAGCCAAGCGTTTGACAAAGTATGGCATCAGGGCCTCCTACTAAAAATCAAACAAACCCTCCCCCCAGTGTACCTACAATCATACTTACAAAACAGACACTTCGTGACAACATACAACAAAGAAACTCCCC
>Ga0123355_10008366_pt1 | contig 15638 bp, 14 predicted proteins | sample TergutEmb28metaG_3_FD_89872 | JGI IMG/M metagenome (GOLD analysis project Ga0123355, IMG submission 89872) | Embiratermes neotenicus P1 segment gut microbial communities from Petit-Saut dam, French Guiana - Emb289 P1 | ecosystem: Host-associated > Arthropoda: Insects > Digestive system > Gut ... | reverse complement strand
GCGGACGTATAAAGCTATAGTTTTGCGTTTTGAACGCGTCAGGGTGTAAATCATAGTGATGCTCTTTCTTTTTAGTTGTTTTAGTTTACACTATCGAACGTTTAAGAGCAATTTATTTCGGATTCTACGAACCAGCGTGGGATGCCTGTATCCGAGTAGGTGTCTTCGTAGAAGAGTTGTCTTTCATGACCCATTATTCGCACGGTGTATCTTATGCCCATGCTGCCTGCCGCCGATGCAGCGCGACGCACGTCAAGCACTCTGTCGATTTCGTAGTTGTTACCATCCTCCCACTTTATCACGGCGGGCATCATGGTTCCATCCTTGCTGTAATCGACTCGTATATCTACATAGACACGTTGTGGATGCATACGCTAAAACCTCGCGAAATTGATGTGTTCCTCACGGGCATTCAGTGTTCCGAGTTTGTCGTCGAGTCTCGTCAGTCCCCGTTGTATGCTGTGGTATCCGTATTTTCCTCGAATTGTATCGACTGCCCTGTCTATCGTTCTTTGATAATCATGTTTTTTCTCGTTTACGAAAAGATTCATCTGCTCGGGTTCGTCTGCGGATACGAGCGTTGATACACGCACACCTATGCCTCTAAGCGGCAGCATTCGTATTTCCTTAAACAGTTCAAAGCTTATATCGAGTATATCGCGTGTTATGTCTGTCGGGCGCTTTACTTTGCGTTGGTGGATCATCCAGCGTAGGTCTGTCGTACGCAGGGAAAATTCCACTACATAGCCTTTTAAGCCTTCCTCCCGGAGCCGCATTCCGACGCTTTCCGCAAGGGTCATCAAAACGATGCGGACATCTTCATCGCAGATCATATCACGTGCTGCTGTTGTCGAGTTGCCTATCGACTTTACCGGCGGTCCTGTGCCTTCTGCTCTGACCGGAGAAGTATCGATACCGTTGGCGAATGCGTAAAGGACTGTACCGTTTTTGCCGAAACGGCGCTTGAGCAGATCCGGATTTGCCGCAGCGAGCTCCCCTATCGTTTCGATACCCATGTCGTTTAGCCCACGCTTTGTGGCACGCCCGATGCCCATCATTGTCTCCGCAGGCAGCGGCCAGACTACGTCCTTCATGTTGTCGCGTGTTATCTCTTTTATTGCGTCGGGTCCTGCTATGTCGCTGCCGATTTTGGCGAATATCCTGTTCCAGCTAAGGCCCATGCTTGCGGTCAGCCCTGTTTCTGCTTTGAGCCTGTCTTTGATTTCGTGTGCAAGACTTGCTTCTTTGCCGATACGGCAGGTGCCTGTGAGGTCGATCCACGATTCGTCGATCGAGAAATCGTCCCTAAGGTTGCTGTAGTCGGAATATATCTCGCGCACTCTGTCTGTCACCCGGACGTACAGGTCCATGTTTGGCGGTACGGTGATTAGGTTCGGGCAAAGTCTCATTGCCTGCCAGCGTACCATACCGGTTTTTATACCGGCTTTTTTGGCAAGGTCAGATTTAGCGAGGATTATACCGTGGCGCTCCTCGACAGACCCGCAGACAGCCACGGGCTTGCCGCGCAGCTCCGGGCGGCGCGCTATTTCGATAGATGCATAGCATGCGTTCAAGTCGCTTAATACTATATGGCGGTCCATATCGTCGTCGCAAGCCTCAAATCTTAATTTTAGACTATTATAGTCATTTATAGTATACTGTCAATATTTTAAGATTACAATATGGCAATTTGCACAATTTTTAAGGTTTTTGTCGTTTTTTGCTTGATTTTTGATGTTTTGAGGGTTATAATATGATTATGCTATTGATAGCCGTCAATGAGCAATTTACTCCGAATTTTTCGCTAGAACGGGTCTTGTCGCCCTACATACGCGAAAAATCCGTAGCAAACAGCTCACTTGCGGCTTGGGATGGAGGTACATCATGAACATTTCTATCGGCACTACCCTTTCTGAGCTCCGTAGGGATAAAAAGCTTAAGCAAAAGGAATTGGCTGCCAAATTGTCGGACTATGGTTTTAAGGTCGGTGCCAAGACTATCTATAATTGGGAAAAGGGGCTTGCTCAACCAAGCATCCCACATTTTATTGCGCTTTGCGATATTCTTGATGTCGACGATGTATTGTGGCGATTTGCGAGTATTCCTAAGGGTCCGTATTCCGGTCTTAATGCAGATGGGCGAAAAAAGGCTCGCGAGTTTATTGAGTTGCTGTTTCATATAGATATGTATAAGGACAGCTTTGGGGAGGATGGCTTGAGCATTGGAGATGGCTCTTACGTCGGTGGGGTTGGTTTTGAAGGTTCCTTTACCGGCGGAACGGATTCCGACGACACAGGGGTGCATGGCGAAAGCGAAGCACCGCGTTTCTTGCGTTTGTATGATATCCCTGTATCAGCAGGTTCCGGTAATTTCCTTGATGACAGCAATTATCAGGAAATTGAAGTCCCCTCTTACGTTCCTGTTGTTGTTGATTTTGCATTACGTGTCAGTGGCGACAGTATGGAGCCGCTTATTCTGGACGGCCAAGTCATATGGGTAAAAGAGCAGGAAGTACTCGATGCCGGCGACATCGGTATTTTTTCCTATTCCGGCGATGTTTATTGCAAAAAACTGATCGCAGACGGCTCTAAGGCGTATCTGCGATCTTTGAACTCTGCATATGAGGATATTGAGATTTTGGACGATTTTGGTTTTAAGGTTCTCGGCAAAGTAGTGTGATACTCTAAAGATGTATATTTGTGCACTATTTCAGCATTACTGCGATTTTAACGTTATTTTCATTGATTTCATAGTCAAATTGAGATAAGCTGTAAGGGTAACTGGAGATGGTATTGGCACACAGCGAAAGGATTGATTATGGAAACAAAGGAAAAAAAGTTTGACTGTAATGACTATATTGAAATCGCAGAGGGAATCTATTGGGTTGGCTTTGCAGATACCGACGCAGGTTTTCACTGTAATCCTTATTTGATCGTGGATAATGATGAGGCGGTTCTGATCGACAGTGGCAGCCGGACTGATTTCAGCATAGTCATGCTTAAGATCATGCGTACCGGTACAAATCCCAAGAGCATCAAAAGGCTCATATATCAACATTATGACCCGGACTTATGCGGAAATATCCCGCATATGGAGGCGATGATCGATAATCCGGAGCTCAAGATCATCTCACATCGTAGTAATAATTACTTTATCAACTATTACTCAACCATGTCACCTAAAGAGTGTATAGAGGATATTGGTTTCCATTATGAGTTTTCAAGCGGGAGGCGTTTGGAATTTACCCTCACACCATATTGCCACTCCCCGGGTAGTTTTGTAACGTACGATACAAAAACAAAGGTACTTTTCAGCAGTGATATATTTGGAAGCTATGATTCGTACTGGGAGCTCTTTACGAAAATCAGTGATGAATGCCTGAACTGTAACACCATGGATAGTTGCAGTATTATCGGCAGAAGGTGCCATATGAGCGGTGTTGTTGATTTCCATAGACATATTATGCCCTCGACAAAGGCATTACACCATTCACTCGATCTGATAGCGAAAATGGATATATCTTTGATCGCACCCCAGCACGGAAGTGTTTTCTTCTCTGCCGATTCGAAGAAAGCGGTCATCGAGCATTTGAGATCTTTACAAAGTGTCGGAATTGATTACTACCTTGAGGAGAGAGGGTTATGAAGATCTTACTTGGTGGATCAGGCGGTTATGGGCAGCCCTTGCAAAAGTGTCTTTCGGACTTAAGTTATGAAACTTTGTCTTCACTTGATGATATCGAAGTATGTATTATCTGTGATGCATTTGCGGGCAGAGTCGATAGTCATTTACAAAACTCACTTGTCTCAGAGTTGATGACAAGGTACGCAGACTTATCAAAACAACTGGAAGAAAATAATAAGCTACTTGAGCAATACAATACCCGGCTTGAGGAAATGGTTCAAGAGAAGGTAAAAGAGATATCCGTTTCCCAAATCGCAACAATACATGCGCTTGTTAAGTCCGCAGAGTCGCGTGATGACGATACCGGTGCTCATATTGAGCGGACTGCAAGCTATTGCATGCTGATAGCGCAAAAGCTGATGGAGGCAAATCTATACCCAGATATAGTGGATGAAGATTTTGCTGAAAATATAAAGATGGCAAGCCCGTTGCATGACATTGGCAAGGTAGGTATCGCGGATGCTATCTTACTCAAACCCGGACGGTTGGATCATGATGAGTTTGAAATCATGAAAACGCACGTTACCATTGGATATGAGACACTTGCCAGTGTTGAAGAACTATATCATGGAAATGAGTTTATCAAGCTTGGTTTGGAGATATCCAGATACCATCATGAAAAATGGGATGGCAGTGGCTATATGGAGGGCACTTCCGGTCATGATATCCCTCTGTCAGCACGTATAATGGCTTTATCGGATGTTTATGACGCGCTGCGCTCCAAGCGTGTATACAAAGAAGGATTCACCCATGAGAAATCTATTTCTATCATTGATGAGGGACGCGGTTCCCACTTCGATCCGGTATTAGTTGATGTATTTCTTGAGCATCATACTCTTTTCCAGGATATATTTGAGCGGTTAACCAATAATTAGGCATAATTACAACAGATAAAGAGGTTAGAGTCAAAATCGGCTCTAACCTCTTTCACTTTTTATTTCCACTACTTGCTTATGTTTTTTCTCAGAATACCAACTGTTTTCTTTGCAGCTTTAAAATCAAAATCCTCTATTTGTTGGACCAACTTTTCGCTGTCGGGAATCATCCGGAGACTATCAACGAGTGTTAAGCACTCGGGATCAGCGTCTCTGAGTAGTGGTTCCACTTTATTTAGTAGTTCATGCATAGATTCGGTGTTCATGGCTTTAGGTCCCGCTTCCTGTGAATCAGATTCTTGTGATTCGGATTCTTTTATTTTTGACGAAAGCTCGTTTATGACTTTGTCCAGTTCCCTTTTGAATGCTTTTAGCTGTATCGGGGTTACGTTATTGATTCCATCCTTTAAAGATGCTTCAACTTCCCCGGCTATCTGCCGCAACGCTTCACTTCGTATTTGCCCTGCATTACTCTTCATATTGTGTGCCAGTCTGTGCGCAAGCGTGAAGTCTTCTGTATCCAGAGCTTTTTTTATTTCTTCAAACTTGTTCCGGTTATTCTTAATGAAACTGTGGGTCAGTTTCTTTTGCAGTTCATCCATTTTTTCTGAATGCTGAGCCGATTCTTCTACCTGCCACTCAACAGGTTTAAGGTATGTAAGCAAGCAACGCCACAACTCTTGAGAAGTGAACGGTTTACCTACATAGCCGCTTAATCCTCTTGAAACATATTGTACTGTATCATTAGCCATTATACTCGCTGTCATAGCAACTATGGGAACACCTATGTCAAGCTCCAGGATTTCCTTTGTCGCCTCAAAGCCGTCCATCACAGGCATATGCAAATCCATGAAAATCAAGTCAAACTGCTTTTCGCCTTTTTTCATTCGACTTTTTACCATATCTACGCCAACTTGGCCATTCTCGGCTACAATAGTCCGCAGACCCACGCGTGCAAGGTGTTCACATGCCACTTGCTGGTTCATGGCATTGTCTTCACATAATAATATTTCACCATCAAACGTAGGCTTCTTGATTTCAGTCTCGTGTTTTCTTTTTCTGCGGGGTTTCTCTTTGCTTGTGTCCACTGCGTTGAAAACCAGGTCGAAACTGAACTTACTGCCGCCACCCGGAGAGCTTTCAACGTTAAGAGTCCCACCCATCATTTCTATGATGTTTTTCGTTATTGCGAGTCCAAGTCCAGTACCTCCGTATTTGCGTGTTGTTCCCGACTCCGCTTGTGTAAATGTATCAAACACTTTTTCTAACTGTTCCTCTGTCATTCCTATGCCGGTATCGGTCACCTCAAAATACATTTTTGCAGTGCTTTCATCTATCTCCTTCACATTAGCTTTCATTTCTATCGTGCCCGTGTTAGAGAACTTAACAGCGTTTGAGAGAAGGTTTAACAGCACTTGCCGCAACTTGCCTGAATCTCCGTATAGTCCCTTACCTTCCGGAGGTTCTGCAGAGAAGCTTAGTTTCAGTCCTTTCTCGACTGCGTTTGGTAAAATAACGATCTTGCAGGCGCTGAAAATATCGTCTATATCGAACAGAACTTCTTCCAGTTCCATTTTGCCGGATTCAATTTTGGAAATATCTAAAATGTCGTTGATTATTTGGAGCAGCCACTCTGAGTTTGTTAGTATATTCGCCAAGTACTCCTCAAGCTTCGGCTTGGATGAGTTGTCAAGTGCAAGCTCAGTAAAGCCAATAATGCTGTTCATCGGTGTTCTTATCTCATGGCTCATATTGGCAAGGAACTCCGATTTTGCCTGACTTGCAGCATTTGCCCGCTCAAGCGCCAGTTGCAGCTGCTTAGATGTGCTTTGAATATCCTTTACATTCTCATCACGTTGATATGCATGAGCAAACAGCAAACCTGCTGATCGAGAAACTGATTCCTCAATATATGTGAAGCCCCGGTCTTTTCTATCATCGTTGAAAATGACGAATCCCCAAAATTCCGCTTGAAGTGATATCGGTGCCGTCAGAACAGAGTGTACTTTTTTCGATGGCGATTTCGTTTGCTCTGATTCGTTTATATTACGTACCACTGCATTAACTCGATCATCTTTTTGCGTTATTTGCTTCTTCGATTTGGAAGAACTTGGTCCGTATGCAAAGCTTACTGTGTATTTACTCTTTGGACGAGGCTTTGCTCCTTTTACCCACTCGTAGACTCTTGTACAATGGTGCTCACCGTTTTGAATATTATTTTTCCATATGCTTATTCCCTTGAGATTTAAAGCTTCTCCCATCACGTTGATTGCTTTGAGAAAGTATTCATCAAAGGATTCGGTATCCGAGTTGAGTAAGAAGGCGGTCGATCTGTTCAAAGCCTTCGTCAGCGCATCACTGTACTCACGCTCCGATATATCTCTTAGTATAACGCTTTTATATATCGCGTCACCGTACTTGTCACGTTCAAGCGTAAGCAGTAAGTCGCATACGGTTTCGCCACCCGCTGTTTTGACTTTGATTTTTTCATGTGTATGATCTTTATCAAAAAATGTATGTTCCGGCTTTTGCCCATCCGCAAGAAGAATATCCGCAATGTTATTTCCTACCACATTGCGTCCAAGAAACTCTATAGCTGCCGCATTTTCAAGGCCTATAGTATTCTCGTGATCAAGTACCAATGCCGGAAGAGTGACTGACTTAAAAACATGTCCTGATACGTCCGGCGCCGTGACGCTTATTGATTGATTGATTCTCATTATGATCCATACCGGTACAGAGATAGCTAGTATGGAAAATGCAGACATTGGAATGACTGTATAGTTAGCAAAAAGCGGGATAACGAAGTCTGTAATAAGTCCGATAGGTCCGACCAAAGCAACCAGTGCAATAAATACAGACGCATGTACCCGTTGACGCCTTATCTGTGTGACACGCAACCACTTGATATGTAAAAACAAAACTGTAATAACTTGTATTGAAAAAACTACAAATGCTGCTATGATGAATGGATTTCCCTGATAAGAAAACTGGTTGCCAAATCTTGTCAAATCAAACATTACACCGCCCGACCAGATAGCTAATGCAATAGCGATCGTAACCACAGCAGCAAGCACTCTTGACATTGGACGTATATATTTGACTTCAAATGGGAGCATCTGTGCTAAGCACCGCAACCATCTTGTATTGTACACGCAGGCTACATAAAAACCACATGCCCAAAATACAGTTACCAATATCGGATCATTTGCAATTGTCATCAATCCGTAGCATAGACTGAAAGTGGCCAGATACATACTGGTGATCAGATAATCTCGCCGAATAGTTGATTTAGCAAATCCGGTTTTTGTGGCTATAGTGATATATATGTAGCTTCCGCTTGTCAGAAAGAAAAGGAGAGCAATAAGATAAGCATGATTTAATGGTAAAAACATATCCTGCGGGTATATAGACCCGACTCTCACCTCGCTTTCTGTATCTTTTGTGATAAAGAGTTATATTACCGATGAATTACTCCCATTTATCACCCTTCTTTATATCATATTTAACGAGAAAATACAACTTCTATATAGCATTCTTAAAGTACCCAATAATATAACAATTTCATAGCAAAAACGATGAAATTGGCAATGCTTTTCATCATATTATATGTTTCCGACAACGTAGTCATGGATTTTCGATATTTGCTACTACATTTTTTATATTAAATATGATAAAATTTTAAAGAGTTCTTAACTTACCGGTAATTTCTTGAGAATCGCGATCAATCTTGAAAGGACTATGATTTTTATGAAACAAATGACATTTGCTTTGTATTTTGGAAACAGGGGGTTTTTTCCTGAGACCCTTATTGCGTCGGCAAGAGAAGAAATGAAAGAAGCTGTAGAAAATGCCGGATTCAACGCCATTTTGATGGACATCGAAAAAACCCGTTACGGTGCTGTCGAATCGAAGATGGAAGGAAAGGCCTATGCTGATTGGCTGCGTGAGAATAATGGGGGCTATGATGGCGTCATAGTATGTCTGCCAAACTTCGGGGACGAAAACGGCGCTATAGCAGCACTTGAGGACTGTGGGGTGCCTATCCTGATACAGGCATATCCTGATGAGATAGGTAAGATGGATTTTGCCAGCAGACGTGATTCGTATTGCGGTAAGTTTTCCATAGAGGATGTGTTTTATCAATATGGTTTGCCTTTTACAGTTTTTCAGCCGCATGTTGTACATCCGAAAAGCGAGGAGTTCCGCAAGAACTTGATTGATTTTGCGGCAGTCTGCCGGGTGGTACATGGTATGAAACGATTTACGATCGGTGCGATCGGTGCACGAACGACAAAGTTCAAGACTGTACGGTATGACGAAATTACATTGCAAAAGTATGGTATAACGGTTGATACTTTTGATTTGTCCGAGTTTTTTCACAGAGTCTCGCTTTATGCGGATGATGATGCAGCAGTTGAAAAGAAGCGTCAGTCTTTGTCGGCATATACGGATTTCTCATGTGTGCCTGCCGGTAAACTGACAACGCTTGCAAAAGCCGGAGTTACTCTTGACGACTTTATACGCGAGTACGATCTGGACTGTATAACTTTGCGATGCTGGGAAGAGATGCAGACTGTGCTTGGTATCGCCCCTTGTGTCTTGCTCAGCGAACTAAATGACCGCGGCATTGTTGCCTCTTGTGAAATAGACCTTTGCTCTGCGATCAATATGTACTCGATGCAGCTTGCAACGTGCAAGCCTGCCGCGTGTCTTGACTGGAACAATAACTACGGTAATGACCCTGATAAGGTGATTTTATTCCATTGCGGTCCTGTCGCACAAACGCTGATGACAGCCAAAGGAAATGTGACGGATCATAAAATGTTTTCAAAAACGAACCCGGGCTGCGGCTGGGGCAGTAATGAGGGGCGGATCGCTGCATTTGATATGACTTACTCGAATTGCAAAACAGAAAATGGAAAGCTGACTTTCTACATCGGAGAAGGTGAGTTTACAGATGATGTCATAGAACCGGAGTTTTTCGGTTGCGGTGGTGTTGCGAAGATAGAAGACCTTCAACCTAAGTTGCTTAAACTTGGAAAAAACGGATATAGACACCACACAGTCATTGGGGCAGGTCATGTTGAGGGCATTTTGCGAGAGGCATTTGAGACTTATCTGAATTATGAAATCATGGAGATTTAGTAGTTTGATCAAGTTCAAACTTTGATGATGAATGGAGAACTGCAAAATGGTTTTTCTTGGAGTGGATGTCGGAAGCTCCGGCAGCAAATGCGTCGCATTTAATGAGTCCGGTCAAAGGCTTGCCATGCGATATGAAGAATATCAAACAGCAGCAGGTGCTCTAAACCTTCCGCCGGAGTTGCTGATAAAGACAGTTTTTTCCGTTATCTCTGGGTGTGTATCGGATATTGAGTCAAAAAAAGACATCGCAGCTATAACCGTTTCGTCATTCGGCGAAAGCTTTGTTCCGTTGTCAAAATCGGGCAAACCGTTAACTGAGATCATAATGTACTTTGCCGATAAAGCACGTGCCGAACTTGATCTTGTGATAGACGCCGTTGGTTTTGAGGAGATCATGTCTGTTACCCGCACCATGCCGGATACGATGTATGCTTTGCCAAAAATGATGTGGACTGAAAAAAACGTCAATGAGCCGGTGTGGAAATACCTTTCTATAGCAAACTATGTAATGTATGTACTCACGGGTGAGGCGGTCACCGACTATACGCTTGCATGCCGTACCCTTTTATTTGACCTGCAACAGCTTAGTTGGTCTGATAAACTCCTAAATGTATCGGGCATAGAGAAAAGCCAAATGCCGCAAGTTGTACCGAGCGGAACAGTTGTCGGGAAGGTTTTGCCGGGTGTTGCCGTAGCGTTGGGTTTATCTTCCGGTGTTTCGGTAATAACGGGTGCCCAGGATCAGGTGGTCAACGCACTTGGTGCAGGGGTGCTTTCTGAGGGCGAGTGTGTAGATGGTATTGGTACGGTTGAATGCATCACACCGATGTTTAATAGTATCCCGAGCCTGGAGTTTACAAAACGCAACTATGTCTGCATACCATACTTTAATGGTTTTGTGACATATGCTTTTACCTTCTCCGGCGGTAGCCTTGTCAAGTGGTTTAAAGACAATCTTGCCGGTAATCTGAGTTCTGAGGCTATAAAAAGAGGAAGGTCTGTTTATGATTTGCTAAACGCAGGATGCCCAAAGGAACCGTCCGGGATTTATTTGATACCACATTTCCAAGGTGCAGGGGGCACACCTGATATGGTTAAGAACGCACGCGGACTTATGTACGGGCTGACTATGAACTCTGACATATTTGACATCTATCGTGCTGTACTTGAGGGTGTCACCTATGAAATGGCGTACAATCTTGAAACTCTAAGCTGCTTTGGAGTCTCTCCAAACCGTATAGTTGCTTCAGGTGGTGGTGCACGCTCAAGTCAGTGGCTTCAAATCAAAGCAGATATATTCGGTCGGGAGATCATCCCGGTGGCTGAAGAAGAATGTGGCGCTCTGGGCAGTGCCATGCTGGCAGCTACAGTGCTTGGTTGCTGCAGCAACGAGACCGAAGCTGTTGAGTTATTTGTCAGGCATAGACCAAGTGTGTATCCAAATACTCAGCATATGTCTGAATACAAGGAAATGTATGAAGAGTATAAAAAACTGCGCGAAATCGGATTGTCGCTTGCTTGATCGATAATATTGAAAAACACGAACCCTGTGCTAATCGGCAGCGGGTTCGTGTTTCATTTACTTTAATTGCGAGTTGGGGGTAGTTGCATCCCCTACGTTATCTGATTCTGATCCAGCTTCTTGTTTCCTCAGTGCCGAGTCTAACTATCAGTTGCGCTTGTCCTGTATGTACAGGAGTTACTCTGGCTGTCATACCATCTGCGCCGGCAACGACAGTGAAGACATTTGGATTTCCGGATTCCCACTCTATCTCGAGGTCCTCGTCAAACTCGTTCCAATTCACATGTAAACCTAAATCTAAAATGCCATAACTTATCTGCCATGTCATATCTGCGTTTGGTTGTCCGCCATAAGTGATTGCCAACGGTCCGCTGTAACCACTCGCTGCCGCTTGCTCTTCGGCTGCTGCTGCCGCCTCAAGTGCGGCTAAAATGCCATTCAACTCGGTTTGTGTGTTTGAAAGCTCACCTCGCGCCGCTTCCAGCTCGGCACGCATAGATGATAGAGCGGATTGTAATTCTAATTTCTCCTCTTCCAGTGTCTCTACCTGTGCTTGTAAAGCGTCTCTTTCGCTGTTGCATGCTGTCAACGTAAGTGCCATACATATCACTATAGCACATACCAATACTCCAAAAATCCTTTTCTTCATAGCAATAGAATCCTCCTATCGTACGCTCATTATACCTTAAATGATTTGTAATTTAGGAACATCGTCTGTTGCTATTATACCATAATATGCAGGAAAATGGAAGTTTTTATGCAAATCCTATGTATCAGCGACCCATCGGTGGCAAACAAATAAGAGTGGTGAGTCACATACAGGTCTGAGTCTAATGTCTTATGATTCTTGGTTTTCCAGTTTTTCCCGTAAATCTGTAATTGTTAAGTTGCTTGTATGCAACTCTCTTTTTTGCCGTTCTATCAATAGTATATTGCTGATACGTTTAAGAAGCAGCGGTCCGTAAAAAGGTTTTGTCACGTAGTCTGCTGCGCCTAACTCTAAGCCATTCGCAGCACTGACTTCATCGTCTTTTGCGGTAAGAAATATTACAGGGATATCCTTGTAACGGGGATTCTCTTTAAGTTTGGATATTACTTCAAATCCACTCATATCCGGCATATTTACATCAAGCAAAACCAAATCCGGAATGAATTTTTCTAAAATCCTAAAAAGCTTTGAGGCTGAAGGTGTAGGATAGACCTCATAATAGGGTTTCAAAAGAATCCTCACGACAGATAAGTACGACACATTATCATCTACGATAATTATCTTTTTGCGCGCACTTTTCAACTACCTGACCTCCTTTGCTCGCCGGAATCTAAGAGTTTATCAAAATTTGCACATCATTTTGTAGTATATCATGTAAAGTGCATTAAATAAATCACAGATAAATTAATATTTTCAGATAAGCGAGAGGTATCATGCCAATCCGGAGATTGCAGCTATAATGCCCGCTACAGAATCTTTGTCCATTTTCTGGAATGCAAACCATTTTCTTCCTAAATCTTTCAAAGATGCTCCTAAATGATAAACCTCTTTACCACCATCAATTATAATGAAACGGTCATGGCTATGAGTAAATTGTTTTACGTTAAAATCTCCGTATTGAACATCAGCTTTTTTGACATCCAAGCTTAGTCGTTTGCTTATTCTTTTAGTAAGCAGCAGCACTTTTACGCCATTGTTCTTTTTTGCCAGATGGGTTAAAGCGGTTTCATCAATATAATTATCAATCAACACGATGCTTTGAATAGCAGACCGAATGATTTTTGAAGCAAGCTCATAAGCATCAAATACCTGACCTTCGAAAAAAACTCCTTGGTTTGGTATTTGCTTAGCCTTTATTTGCAAGTCAATTTCTTCTACTTTGTTTTTTAGGGCGTCGACATTATCCTCAATACGATCCATGCGGGTATTAACTACATAACCTTTTAGAAGATAATCTCTTAGCTTATTTATTGCCCAGATACGAAACTGTGTACCTTGTTGAGACTTTACTCTATACCCAACAGAGATAATAATGTCTAGATTATAGTACTTAATATGGTAGTTTTTGCCGTCTTTTGCAGTTGTCAAGTAATCCTTGACAACTGCATTTGGCGCAAGCTCTCCTTCTGTAAATACATTATTTATGTGTAAGCTTATATTCTGCTTTGATCTACCGAAAAGTCTAGCTATTTGTGCTTGCGTGAGCCAGACTGTGTCCTCATCGAATCTCACCTCAATATGCTCGGCAAGTTCATTCGAGCGGTATAAAATGATTTCATTTTTCATGTCTTAGACACCTTCCACTTTTTATTGTTGAGGGTAACCTCTATGCCTAGCATAAAGCTTAAAGTGGCTTTAATGTCAATAGTGTTTTTATCGAAAATTTGTAATGATTTTGTAATTATGGTATATTTGCATAGATTTTGGGAAGAGAACGAAAGGAAAGGTAAAATGGTTGTCTCCTCAGAAAAACAATAGATACAGGAGTATAAGTTTGGATCTTCGTAATATAGCTATCATCGCGCATGTTGATCATGGCAAAACAACCCTCGTTGACGAAATGCTGGCACAGGCCGGTGTGTTTCGAGAGAATCAAAATGTTGTTGAAAGAGTAATGGACTCCGGGGATCTCGAACGCGAACGTGGTATAACAATACTAGCAAAAAACACTGCGATCCGTTGGGGAGGAGTAAAAATAAACATCGTAGACACACCCGGGCACGCCGATTTTTCAGGTGAAGTCGAAAGGATCCTGAAAATGGTTTCCGGTGTATTACTATTGGTTGATGCTGTTGAAGGACCAATGCCACAGACACGCTTTGTTCTTGGGCGTGCTTTGGAGCTGGGACTTAAGATAATCGTCGTGATCAACAAAATCGACAAACCTGAAGCACGAGCTTATGAGGTTGTCGATGAAGTGCTGGAACTACTTATCGACTTGGATGCAACCGATGAGCAGCTTGATTCTCCGATAATTTTCTGCTCCGGTCGCGCAGGAACAGCATCACTGGCACCGGAAGACGCAGGAAGCGACCTTGTCCCGTTGTTTAATACAATATTAAGCTACATACCCGAGCCTGATGTTACAGTTGAAGGACCATCACAGCTTCTTGTGAGTTCAATCGATTACAACGAATATGTCGGACGTATTGGAATAGGACGTGTTGAACGAGGTTCTGTCCACGCAGCACAGGATGTTGTGATTTGCAATCAGGCAAGTGGTGAAGCGCAATATAAAGCAAAACTTGTTAATCTATATACGATCGAAGATTTGCGTCGCGAGCCGATAGAAAACGCAAATGCAGGAGAGATCGTATGCTTCTCCGGTGTTGAGAACATAACGATAGGAGATACGGTTTGCGATCCGTCCTGCATTGAAGCTCTTCCGTTTGCGCGAATTTCAGATCCAACAGTTGAAATGACTTTTTCTGTCAACGACTCCCCGTTTGCCGGACGAGAAGGTAAGTATGTAACAAGCAGAAATATTAGAGACCGCTTGCACAACGAGCTTTTGCGTGATGTATCTCTTCGAGTTGCAGATACAGACACAACGGAAAGCTGGAATGTGTCAGGTCGTGGAGAAATGCACTTGTCCATATTGATGGAAACAATGCGGCGTGAGGGTTACGAGTTTCAAGTATCTACACCGCGTGTACTGTATAAGGAAATTGACGGTATCCGTCACGAACCTTTGGAATGCTTCATTTGTGATGTGCCTGAAACAGCCGTTGGCACAGTGATGTCAAAAATGGGACAACGAAAAGGAGAACTACGACACATGAGTCCGATTGGTGACAGGATGCGCTTGGAGTTTGTTGTACCTTCACGAGGGCTTTTCGGATATCGCAGTGAGTTTTTAACAGACACACATGGCGAGGGTGTTATGTCTTCGATACTGGAAGGTTATGCCCCATATGCCGGTGATGTCACAAGAAGACATAGTGGATCAATGGTTGCATTTGAATCAGGAGAGGCCGTGAGCTATGGCATCCACAGCGCACAAGAAAGAGGTGTTCTCTTCATAAGTCCCGGTACTCCGGTATATGCGGGTCAAATAGTCGGACAAAACGCAAAAAACGAAGATATAACAGTAAATGTGTGTAAAAAGAAGCAACTCACCAATTTCCGTGCAGCCGGTAGCGACGATGCTTTGCGCTTGACACCGCCTGTGATCATGAGCATGGAGCAAGCTCTCGAGTTTATAGCAGATGACGAACTTCTAGAAATAACACCAAAAAACTTACGCTTACGCAAACGCGAACTATCACACGAAATGCGTATGCGAAAGCGAAAGAAGGGTTAGTACAATCTTAGTTTCTTGACAGCGACTTAAGCAGTAACCAGGGTGACGGCGCAAGATTGCGCCGTCACCCTAACACAAAAATCCGGGGAGTAGTTCATACCCCCGGATTTCTAAATG
>Ga0123355_10008364_pt1 | contig 15643 bp, 14 predicted proteins | sample TergutEmb28metaG_3_FD_89872 | JGI IMG/M metagenome (GOLD analysis project Ga0123355, IMG submission 89872) | Embiratermes neotenicus P1 segment gut microbial communities from Petit-Saut dam, French Guiana - Emb289 P1 | ecosystem: Host-associated > Arthropoda: Insects > Digestive system > Gut ... | reverse complement strand
TGCGGTTCTGTGCCGAGGTGCGCGGCTTTCGCGGTGCCGCACTCAACGAACGGGTCGAGCATTCAATCGGACTGACGCATCTGGATTCAGTACGGCTGCAGCCGGTCGAGACCCTGTCGAAGGGCTTCAAGCGCCGCGTTGGCCTGGCGCAGGCGCTGCTTCACGATCCGCCGGTGCTGGTGCTGGACGAGCCGACGGACGGGCTTGATCCCAATCAAAAGCATGAGGTGCGGACGCTGATCAAGCGAATGGCACCAGACAAGGCGATCGTCATTTCCACGCATTTGCTGGAAGAGGTCGACGCAGTCTGTACGCGCGTGATGATCATCGCGCAGGGCAAGATGCTGGCGGATTCGACGCCGTCCGAGTTGGCGAAGATGCACCCATCGGGGAGGCTGGAAGACGTGTTCCGCGCGCTGACCACGCCGGGGGCCGCGTGACGGGGGTCGCTACCATGAACCTCCTCCGCTTCGCGGGTGAGGACACGCGGCACAGCAGCGTCGCTGAGCGACCAACCGCCCGAGAAAGCACCTTGTATGTCCGGTTCGGTCGCCCCGCTCCTGCGGCGCTCCGGCGCCTCGAGCTCTCCCGCTTTGCAGTCGAGGTCTGGTGATGCGCAATATTCTCATCATCGCACGGCGCGAACTCGGCGGGTATTTCGCAACGCCCGTTGCGACCGTGTTCATCGTGATCTTCCTGATTCTGCAAGGTGCGCTGACCTTCAACCTCGGCGATTTCTTCGATCGCGATCAGGCCGACCTCAATCCGTTCTTCACATTCATCCCTTGGGTCTTCCTCCTCCTCGTACCCGCGATCACGATGCGGCTCTGGGCGGAGGAACGCCGGCTCGGTACGATTGAACTTCTCCTCACTCTTCCCGTCACCCAGACCCAAGCGGTCCTCGGCAAGTTCCTTGCCGCCTGGGCGTTCTGCGCCATCGCGCTTCTGTTGACCTTCCCGTTCGTCATCACAGTGAACATCCTTGGCTCGCCCGATAACGGCGTCATCGTTTCGGGCTATGCTGGCTCGCTGCTTCTCGCCGGCGCCTTCCTCTCTGTCGGTGCGGCGTTGTCCGCCGTGACGAAGAACCAGGTGATCGCCTTCGTACTGGCCGTTGCGGTGTGCTTCGTGTTCGCCGTCGCGTCCTATTCTGTGGTGACGGACTTCCTCTCGCGCAACACGCCGGTTCTGGCCGACATCGCCCGCCGTATCGCCATCATCGACCGGTTCCAGGACTTCACCCGCGGGGTCGTCAGCGTGCGCGACCTAGTCTACTTCGCCAGTTTCATCGGTTTCTGGCTGTTCGTGAACGCCGTTCTGGTGGATCAGCGGAAGGCAGACTGAGGCGATGCGCCGGCACTTCTGGACATCACTGGTTGGCATCCTTGCGGTCGCGGGCATTGTGATCGGCATCAACATGTTCGCCGACGCCCGATTGGCAAACGTGCATGTCGATCTGACGCAGAACCACGTCTACACGCTATCGCCCAGCACCCACGCTGTCCTGCGCGGCCTAAAAGAACCGATCACCTTGAGCTTGTTCTATTCGCGCCGGCTCGGCAGCACCGCACCCGTGTACGGTGCCTATGCCGACCAGGTGCGCGAGATGCTGCGCGAATATGCGGCGCTGGCGAACGGCAACCTCCAGCTGAAATTCTATGACCCGCAGCCTTTCAGCAGCACCGAGGACCGTGCGATGGCTGACGGGCTGCAAGGTGTGCCGGTGGATGAGGCCGGCACGCAGGTTTATTTCGGGCTGTCCGGTACCAACATGCTAGATACCCAGAAGAGCATCTCGTTCTTCCAGCTCGACCGCCAGCGGTTCCTGGAATACGACCTGACGAAGCTGGTCTATCAACTCTCCAATCCGAAGCGCCCCGTCGTCGGCGTGATGTCGTCGCTGCCGCTCGACGGCAATCCGCAGCTGATGATGATGACCCAAGGCCGCAGCGAAGGTCAGCCTTATGCCTCGATCGAGATGCTGCGACAGACCAACGTGGTGAAGACCGTGCCGGTCGACGCACAGGTGATCGATCCCGATATCCAGGTGTTGCTAGTGGCCCAGGCGGAGCATCTGCCGGTGACGACGCAATATGCGATCGACCAGTTTGTCATGCGCGGCGGACGCCTCATGGTGATGGTCGATCCGTGGAGCGAGGCGATGGCCGCGCAGGCGAAGCCTGGCGGCATGCCGGTCATGGACGCTCAGTCCGACCTAACAAATCTCTTCAAAGCGTGGGGCATCGAATTCGATCCCAGCGAGGTCGTGGGCGACCTGACAGGCGCGTGGCGCGTGCGCGCCAGCCCCGACGATAGCGCACAAGCGGTCAACTACGTCGCGTGGTTCAACATCCGCCACGGTATCAATCGCACGGATCCGGCGATGGCCGATCTTCAGCAGGTGACGGTTGCCTCACCCGGGTTCATCGCGAAGGCACCCGGCGCGAAGATCGATTTCACGCCACTGCTTACGTCGTCGCCGGAATCGGCGCTGATCCCGGTCAATGAAGTGAAGATGCCGGATCCAGCAAAGATCCTCGCGACGTTCAAGCCATCCGGCACACCGCGCGTGATCGCCGCGCGCATCCATGGCGTGCTGCATTCCGCCTTCACCGGCCCACCTCCCGAGCCGGACGGCCAGAAGCGACCAAAGGACTTTCCAGCCTACACCGCCGAGACTAAGACCCCGGCGAACCTGATTGTGATTGCCGATTCCGACATTCTGGCGGACCGCTTCTGGGTGCGCATCTCTGACTACTTCGGTCAGCAGGGCGCGCTGCCATTCAGCGACAACGGCCCGTTCGTCGCAAACCTGATCGATACGCTCGCCGGCGGTGACGCGCTGATCGGGCTGCGTGCGCGCGGTGATGCCAGCCGGCCGTTCACTCTCGTGGACCAGATGCAGGCACAGGCTCAGGCGCAGTTCCGCCAAACGCAGCAACGCCTGCAGGATCATCTGGAAGCGATGCAGAAGCAGTTGACCGTACTGCGACAAGGCAGCAACGGCGGCACGACGGAACAGGCCGTCAACATGCAGCCAGTTATCACGCCGGCGCAGCGCGCGCAGATCGAGGCGGCGCGCAAGGACATCGTGCAAACGCGCGAGCAATTGCGTGCCGTGCAATATGATTTGAACCGCAACATCGATCACCTGGAGGACCAACTGCGGATATTCAACATCGTGCTGGTGCCGGCGGTGCTAGCGACGGTGGCAATTGTGCTCGGAATGTTGCGCAATCGGCGGCGTGCAAAGGCACGATCATGAGTGCGCGGACGCTCACGGTACTGATCATCCTCGGCGTCGTCGCCCTGGTTTGCGGCTGGCAATTTGGTCCGGCCCGCGTCCCCCGCGAGCAGAAGTCGGTTTACGCCGGCAAGCTGATGTTCCCCGACCTGGCCCCGAAGCTGCAGAACATTGCGCGTATCGAGGTGGAGCATCACGGCACGAAGCTGACGATGGCCCGTCATGATGACCATTGGGGCCTAGTCGATCGCGACGGATACCCAGTGCAGGAAACGAAACTGCGGTCGATGCTTACGGCGTTGACCGAGCTGCGGCTGGTGGAGCCGCGCACGTCCAAACCGTCACAGTACGCAGCGCTTGGTGTGGAGAGTGCAAACGCCACAGGCTCCAATTCCGACCTGCTGCGCATTCTGGACGGTTCCGGCAAAGTCACCCTCGCGCTTCTCGTCGGCCACCGGCGTTCCCGCACGGCGGGTCATGCGCCGGACCAGACCTATGTTCGGCGTCCGGGCGACAAGCAGAGCTGGCTGGCAGAAGGGCACCTGGAGGTGGACGCCGATCCGCAAGTCTGGCTGGATCGGGACATCATGAACATCGACCACAGCCGGATCACCAAGGTCACGGTATCTGATCCGTCGGAGACGCTGGAATTCGACAGAACCGGCGACAAGTTCGCCCTCCTCGCGCCGGTGGAGCATCCCAAGCTCGACGACTACAAGGTGGAGGATGTCGCCCGCGCTTTGGAGCTGCTGACATTCGAGGACGTGCAGCGCACCGGTTCTCCGCCCGGCAATGCACTCGGCACGTCGGTGTTCACCACGAATGACGGGCTGACTGTGATGGCGCAGGTGTTCCAGTGGCCGAAGGACCCATTGCAGACGGGCGGGGAAGGGGACATTGCGGTCCGCTTCAGTGTGACCGGCGTCGATAAGGCGAAGCCGGAGGCGGCACGACTGGAGGCGCTCGTGGCAGGGTGGACCTACGCGTTTGGCTCTTGGAAAAAGACGTCGCTGGTACCCGGCCTGAGCGATCTGGCTGCGCCGACGCCGGAAAAGCCGGCAAAGGTCACGCCGTGAGTGACCGGGAGTATCCCGCCCGGCCAATCGTCGGCGTCGGCGTCATCGTGCTGAAGGCCGACAGCGTGTTGCTTGTCCGGCGTGGCAAGCCACCGAATGCCGGAAGCTGGACCCTGCCAGGCGGCGCGCAGGAGGTCGGCGAGACGGCGGAACAAGCCGGTCGCCGCGAACTGCTCGAGGAGACAGGTGTCACGGTGGGCGAGTTACATTTTGCCGCACACGTCGACAACATTCGTCGCGATGCCTCGGGGCGCGCGCAGTTCCACTACACGATCCTGGATTTTGCTGGGCGCTGGGAATCGGGCGAGCCGGTGCCCGCCTCCGATGTGTCCGAGGCAGTCTGGGCGCCGTTGGACCGGCTGGACGAATACCATCTGTGGCATGAGGCCTACCGAGTGATCGCCATCGCCCGGGAACTGACGCGGTAGTTATAGGACCGCTGCCGATTGGCCCGCGGGGAACGAGGGTCCCGCCTGAAGTAGCGGCGGCCAAGCGGGTGCCTGAAGAAGTCGTATCGATCCGCTTGCCTTGCGCGTCCCGCGTATCAGCCCCGCGCCTCAGACCCCGTCTCTCACGGCTTCGTGATGCTGCGACTGCGAAGGGCACGTCAATATTACTGTCGTATGGGATGCAACGAGACTGGGCCGTAGACGAAATGAATCCCGGAGACTGGAAGCCGCATTCTACGAACGAGGGCGCAATGTCGGCCCTGATGGCCGGCTGCGTGCTGGTCGCCGTGGTCCTTGGTTCAATCGAACTCATGACCATCCTGCACACCTTCAATGAGGGGCCCGTGGTCGGCGACATGGTCACGTTCAGTTCGACGGCTACCGGCATTGACGAGGACCCGATGAAGGTCGCGCTGGCGGCCGCGCCAGCCGATCGTACTTGTGTTCTCAGCCCGGACGTGATGCGCGCCGACGGTGGCAGCCTAATAGTCGAGGGGCGGGAAACGCCGGTAGCCAAGTCGCTCTATCGCGTGCACTGGGCCGGTGTGCATACCGCCAAGGGCGCGGAGGATTGCGGCGGTGAGGCCAACCTGGTGCTGTCGGCCAATGATCTGCGGTCTCTGGCGAGCGCGACCGGCGAACTTGCCCCGGACGGCCGGATCAAGGCCCGGTTCTGACGCGCCCGCTGGCTAGCGGAGCGTAGCCGCAGCGTTCTGGTCTCTGGCGCGGGGCAATGTGAACCGCAACACGATTGCTCCGCGGGAATTGTCCTCCGCCGATAGCCGCTCGCCGTGCGCCACCACGATCGAGTGGCAGACAGAGGCAATCAGGACGCTCGTCTCCGCATTGGTATCGCGCCGAGAAGGCAGAGAGGCCGACGCTCTTCATCCCACGCGCAACTCGTAGCCAAGCCGCATTCCGCAAGGCTGCGTCTTCTGTCACTCATGATCAACCGCTACCGTTTGCGTCCGACGGATGGCCATACCCCGGACGCCGTCAGCTCCCGCGCGGCGTCGACAATCGCGTTTGCCAGTGCTGTTACCGCCGGCGGGCGCACGCCATGCACTGGAAGCACCAGCGCGAGCTGCCAACTCGATGCAGGCCGCAACGGTCGCGCCTCCAATTCGCCACAGCGGAGCTCGGTATCGAACGAGCCTCTGCTGAGGATGCTGAACCCGTACCCGACCCGCAGTAGAGCGCGGATGACCGACGGATCGTCGACTTCCATGCACAGATTCACTTCAAGTCGGCGCTCTGCCATCCAACCGTCGAGCAGTCTGCGCGATGCATTGGGGCGGCTTGGCAGGATCAGTGGCAGCTTCGCGAGATCTTCGGTGCGAACCGTTCGGCTGCCGGCGGGGAAGCTTCCAGTTCGGCCGACCACAAACACGGGCTCCTGCACCAATGGAATGATTTCGAAGCCGCGCTGAGGCAGCGGGTCGTGCCAACAGGCGAGATCGACCTGACCGCGCACCAGCCATTCGTGAATATACCCGCTGTAACCCCCGATGATCTTGACCGACACGTTCGGATGCGAAAGGCCGAAGCGCTGCATCAGTCCCGGAACGAGATAGGTTCCGGCCGCGGGGGGTACTGCGAGGCTGACAGTTCCCGCCAGTCGACCCGAGCCGCCGCGCACCTCCTCGCGGGCCTGCTCAATGCCGCGCAGGATGGCGTGGGTGCGGGAGAGAAGTGTGCGGCCCGGCTCGGTCAGCGTGACGCCGTGCCCATGCCGGCGAAACAGTGGCGTGCCAAGATCCTGCTCCAGCTGCCTGATCGCGCGGCTAAGCGCCGGCTGCGATAGCCGCAGAAATTCGGCCCCGCGGCTGTAGCTGCCGAATTCGGCGACCGTCTGGAAATAGCGCAGTGCCCGCGTGTCCATCTCGGGTGACCTGACATACTGGTTATATCACTTATAGCCGTTATGCCTTGGACGCACAGTGTTCCAGCATGCAAGCTCGGGGCATCACCACGTGGGGATCCAACCGGTGAAATTCGGCCTGATGACGCAGGTCCAGATGCCCCGACCGTGGGGTGCAAACGCCGAGGTCGAGGCTTATCGCAACGCCATTGCCCAGGCGGTGGCCGCGGAGGCTGCCGGCTTTGCCTATTTCTGGACGACCGAACAACACTTCTTTTACGAAATCGGTCACTCGCCCTGTCCCGATATTTTGCTCGCCGCGGTCAGCGAGCGGACATCACATATCCGCCTCGGCTTCGCCGTAATGCTCATGACGGTGCACAATCCATTTGTCGTTGCGGAGAAGGTCGCCACGCTGGATGTGCTCAGCAATGGGCGCGTGGATTTCGGTATGGGCCGTGGTTCAACTAACTATATGGTCGACGCATTTGGCGTCGATGCGCTCTCCTCTCGCGACCAGGCCAACGAAGCGACGGAAGCGGTGCTGCGGATGTTCTGCGAGGAACAGTTCGCCGGTTACCAGGGCAGATATTTCAGCTTGCCGGAACGCTATGTGGTGCCGAAGCCGGTGCAGCAGCCGCATCCGCCATTGTGGATTGCCGCGTCCAACCTTGAGACCTACGAGCATGCCGCGCGCGCAGGGGTCGGGGTGATCGGCGTTACCCGCAATTCGGTCTCGGAAACCCGTTCCGCCATCGCGCGATATCGCGAACTCATCCGAGGTGACAGCTCAGGGTTCATCGGCGCCTATCCGAACGAACATGTCGGCGTTTTCGCTTTGGCGTGCGTGCATGAAGACGATCGGGTCGGACGCGATGTCGCCTGTGCCGCAGCCCGGTGGTACAACGGCGACAACGATGCCCTGCTGAATAAGGTGCGCTTCGGTACCGCCGGGGGATTGGAACAGGTGGTCGCCAAATTCCGCAGTCGCACCAATGACGAGCTGTTGGAAGACGGCATGGCCATCGGTGGCAGTCCTGACACCGTGTGCCGTATCGTGGAGAAGTGGTGCAACGCCGGTGTAGATCAGATGATCTTCGTGCTGCAAGCCGGCCGGACGACGCATGACCAGGTCATGCACTCGATCGAGTTGATTGGCGAAACGGTGATTCCGCGCTTCAAGGAGTCACCCGAAGCGGCCTGAACGGCCCTGGGGAAGGGAGACCAAGATGAACGGGACGAGGCACGTCTGCGCGGTGCTCGTGTTGATTGCAATCGGTTCCGCCACCGCACGAGCGAAGGACCTGGTGAACGCGGACGTGGCGGGATCAACCACATGGTGGGGACAGATCCCTGTCATGGTCGCGATCGATAAGGGCTTCTTCCGCGATGGCGGACTGGACGTGACGCTGAAGTCCATCATCAACTCGTCTGACCGCATGGCCGCGGTCGCGTCTGGTTCTGTCGCGTTCAGCAATCTCGGCCGGATCGCCGTCATAGCCAACATGGCGCGGGGCGATACCAGTTTTTGGTACTTCGCCAATATCGATGATTCCCCAGGTAACGAAGGCTGCTGGGCGCGGCCAGGCTTTACATCGTTCGAGCAGCTCAAGGGGCACAAGGTGGCCGCCAATACCTCAGCTGAGATCACTTTGGACGGTCTGCTGCAGAATGCGGGAATGACGGAAAAGGATATCCATTTCGTGAACTTGCCGCCCGATCAAATGGCGCCGGCGCTTGCCAAAGGCGACGTGGATGCGGCCTGTGTCTGGCAACCGTTGCTGGACGGCCTGAAGCATACGGTGCCGGACGGCAAATTGCTTGGCCTCGACAGCGACACACCGATCGGACAGAAGTTTCACACCATGGCGTCCCCCGATATCGTGATCATCGGACGCAAGTTCGTCCAGGACCACCCCGATGCGGCGAAGGGGCTTGCCGCTGCCTTGCTGAAGGGTGCCGACTACACCAACTCGAATCCGGAGGATACGGCGAAGACGGTAGCGCATTATTTCCACAAGACGCCGGACGAAGTGTTGGCGGCGATGAAGACCTTTAAGTATTTCGGCACGAACGACTGGCCGCAGCACATGGGGGTCCAGACAGAGCAGATGCAGTACCTAGCCCACCTGCTCAGCGACAGCGGCAAGATCCCCGAGGAGCCTGACGTGAAGAAATGGGAGAACGTGAGCTTCAACCCGAAGCCGTGAGTGCCGGTACACTCTCGGCACCCGACACGCCCCCGGTCCCGCAACAGGCGCCGGGCGCAGCGGCTCGGAGCAGACGCGGCGCCCGCAGCACGGCATTGCCGATCGGTGCGACATCCGTCGGGTTGTTCCTGTTCGCGTGGTACGCAGCGACGAACTTTGGCTTCATTTCCCCGGTCTTCCTGCCGTCACCGCAGCTCGTCTGGCATTCGGCCGCGCGCCTCATCGCCAGCGGGGACCTGCTCGACGATGTCCTGGTATCATCGGAGCGCGTTTTTCTCGGCTTCGGTCTGGCCGCGTTGATCGGAATCCCACTCGGGGTAGTCATGGGTGTGTGGCAGCCCGCGAAATCGGCGCTCGATCCGTTCATTTCCCTGCTGCGGCCGATCCCGTCCATTACCTGGATCCCACTCACCATCCTCTGGCTTGGCATCGGCGAGGCGCAGAAAATCGCGATCGTGTTCTTGGGATCGTGGATTTATGTTCTGATCGCCACCTATGAGAGTACGCGCCGGGTCGATCCACTATTGATCCGCGCCGCGCGCAACCTCGGCGCATCCGACGCTGCGGTGATGAAGGACGTGGTCCTGCCCGGTGCACTGCCCGGCATCATCACCGGGCTCAAGATTACACTCGCAATCTCCTGGTCGTGTGTGCTGTCCGCGGAGATGATCGCGGCGCAGAACGGGCTTGGTGCCCTGATCTGGCAGGCGAAGGATTGGGGGAACCTGGCGCTTGTCCTGCTCGGCATGGTCTGCATCTCCATCACCGTGCTGATCGCTGATTTTGCCATGCGGCGAATCGAGCGTTTGCTGCTTCCTTGGGAACGCCACCGGCGATCATGACCCAGCCGATCCTCGCCGCGAACCACGTATCCAAAAGCTTCGCCATAGGCCGGTCGTGGATCGTTGCTGTTGAGGATCTGTCGCTCGCAGTCGATGAGGGCGAACTGGTCTGTCTGCTTGGCGCCTCCGGCTGCGGGAAAACCACCATCCTCAATATGTTTGCGGGCTTTACGTCTCCGGACAGCGGCGAACTGTGCCTGCGCGGCCGGCCGATCCGTGGCATCGAACCGCGCTGCGGCGTGGTGTTTCAGTCCTACGCCTTGTTTCCCTGGAAGACTGTGCGCGGCAATGTGGAATTCGGGTTGAAGATGCAACGCGTGCCGCGCGCCGAGCGCCAGCACCGTGCCGACCATTTCATCGGGATGGTGAAGCTGCGCGGCTTTGAGCATCACTATCCGGCGGAACTGTCAGGCGGCATGCAGCAGCGAGTGACCCTGGCGCGCATTCTGGCGGCTGATCCGGAAGTGCTGCTGATGGACGAGCCGTTTGCAGCCCTCGATGCCATGACACGGCAGGTGATGCAGCAGGAGCTGCTGCGTATCCGCGCGGACACCGGCAAGACGACCCTTTTCATCACCCACAGCCTCGATGAGGCGCTCATCCTGGCAGACCGCATCGTGGTACTATCCGCGCGGCCCGGCCGCGTGAAAGCGATCATTCCGAATCGCCTGCCAATGCCACGCGACGTCGCCGTGCAACTGTCACCTGAATACGCAGCGCTGAAGGCACAAGTGTGGGCGGAGGTCGAGGCCGAAGTGCGGCGCCATGCCGACCACGCTGCATGATCCATCGGAGCGAGAGCGATGTCGAAGCATGATTTTCCTGAGGCCGAATTTCGCGAGCGGCAGGCGCGCACGCGCCGCGCCATCGCTGATGCGGGTCTCGATTGGTTCCTGACGATCAATCCCGTTTCGCTGCATTGGCTCATCGGATCGGATACCAAGGGCTACACGTCGTTCCAGTGCCTGCCGATCTCCGCGAAACAGCAGCGTTTGGTGATGTTCGCCCGTGAGACAGATCGGAACGAGCTGGAAGATGATACGCTGCTTGACGAGGTGCGCGGCTGGAACGGGCGTGAACCCGAGGATCCGATGGATGGGTTTGCCTCCTTCATACGCGATCTCGGTGTGACGAACGCGCGGGTCGGGATGGAAGTGCCATCCTGGTATCTGCATCCGCACCACTATCTGCGCATCAAGTCGTTGCTAGGTGAGGCGTTGGTGGCGGAGCCGAACACACTGGTGCTGGATCTGAAGCTGGTCAAATCATCACGAGAGCAGGCCTATGTACGGCAATCGGCGCGGATCGCCGATGCGGCGTTGGAGGCGCTGGTTGCGCGAGTCGCTGAGGACCGCTCGGAGCTCGAACTCGCCGCCGCCGCGTTTCAAACGCTGTTGTCAGCCGGCAGCAGCTTGCCCGCAAGCACAATGAACCTGGTCACCGGCGAGCGCTGCAGCACGGTGCTCGGCGCGCCCACGTCTCGACGGCTGAAACGAGGCGATCCCGGGCACGTCGAAGTGGCCGCGGCGGTGAAGCGTTACACTTCAACAATTGGCCGCGTCTGGAGTCTCGGCGAACCAACAAAGCGAATTCGCGACCTGCACGACGTGGTCCGGCGCGCGTCCGATGCGACGATTGCCGCGATGCGTGACGGAGTGCCGGCGACGATGCCGCATGAGGCGGCCAAGCGCGTCTATATCGAGGCCGGCCTGGACCGGTATCGCCAGCACACCAGCGGCTACGGTATGGCCACGGGCTTCCCTCCATCCTGGGGCGAGCCGGTCAACATGTTCGGCGGCAACCAATACATCTTGCGCGCCGGAATGGTCGTTTCTGTCGAGCCGAATCTCTTTATCCATGAAGAGCGCCTCGGCGTGCGCATCATCGACAACGTTCTGATTACGGATAGTGGTGCCGCCCTCCTGTCCGATCGGCCGCGGGAACTGATCGTCGTCGACTGAATGAGTGTCCGGGGAGCCGAGACGAGTCACCAGCGTCGCGTGATCTCTTCCGGAAGGCGCGGCGAATCGCCCGGGGTGTGACCCGTGGCGGACGGTGGCCACGTCGCAACCCGTGATCCGCGGACCTTGGCACGCAATTCGCTAGCAACGAGCGGCGAGGCAACCCCAAGGGAGAACAGTTATGTGCGAGCATGGAGGTGCTGAGCTATTTTATGCCTTAAAAACGGGCAACTTTAGCCGACGTGGGCTCCTGCGTGCCTCTGCGGCGAGCACAATTGCGTTCGCTGTAGGCGGCGGTGTCGCTCGTGCGGCCGAAAGCCACATCAAGTCGGTTCACGGTTCCGGCTTTTGCAACCTCAACTACTTCCTGGCCAACGCACTGCAAACGGCCAAGGACGACGGCGTCTATCTGGATTTCGTGCTCACGCCGACGTCGGCCGAGATGGTTACTTTCCTCGGTACCGGACAGGTCGATGCCGCACTGATCCCTTACACCAGCTTCATCGCCCTGCACGACAAGAGCGCGCCCGTGACGATCGTCGGCGGCGGCGGGATTGAGGGTCTGGTGCTGGTCGCACAGCCAGGTCTCGACGGTCCGGAAAAGCTGAAGGGCAAGACCTTGGGCACGTTCCAAATGGATACGCTCGAGGTTCTGCCCTATGACTGGCTGAAGAAGCACAAGGTCAGCTTCAACGACATCAATGTGCGTTACATGGGCAATACGCCGGAAGCAGTGGAGGCATTCAAGGCCGGCGCACTCGATATCATTTGCACGATCGAGCCCTATGGCTCGGCTCTGCTGCATGACGTGAAGGGCAGCGTCAAGCTCTCCGACGGAACCGATATCTACGGCAATGGTTACACCGATTGCGTACTGGCTGTGCGCAACGACCTGATCAAGCAGAACCCGACCGGTATCAAGGCGTTGCTCAAAGGCATGATGAAAGCCCAACGCATGGCTGAGACGCAGCCGGAGGAAGCCCTGAAAATCCTCGTCGGCCCCTACTACAAGACGTCGATCGAGAATGCCCGGATCGCGATGAACAAGCAGCGATCCGTGGTCGATGCGCGCAGCCAGACCCAGTTTATCCTGGACCGCGTCGAATCGATCAAGGAGATGGGATACATCAAGAGCAAGCCCGGCCGCGACGCAATCGACTGGACGTTGCTTGAGGCGGCGATCGCCGAGAACAAGGATCTCTGGTCGGAGTTGAAGTACAAGACAGTATGAGCGCAAGCCGATCCATCGCCACCCCGGCGCGCCGGACGCTGGCGCCGACGGTTTGGCTGGCCCCGCTGGGACGCGCGCTGCCGACAGCCTTGTGGGGCGCCGCCTCCATCGGGTTGTTCGCCGGGATCTGGGAGACGCTTTGGGCGATCGGCTGGGCCGATCCGAGACTGTTGCCGCCCCCACATATTTTTCTGGGCAGCATCACTGACCAGGCAAAGTTCTTCAACACGGTCAGCCGTTGGCAGATCGGGGCCGCGCAGGCCGACACACCCCCTCCGGCCATGGCGGTGGCATATACGATCCTGTCCACTACGGGCCGGGTTTTTGCGGGGCTGGTGATCGCGTCCGTCCTCGCGGTGTCGATGGGGATTGGCATCCGCTATTTCCGGCTGTTTGGTAAACTGACGCTGCCGACGGTCACGCTTCTGGCGCCGGTGTCGCCGATCGCATGGTTGCCGGTCGCGATCTTCCTGTTCGGCATCGGAAATGGGCCGGCTATCTTCATGGTGGTGATCGCGCTGCTGTTCCATATGGTGCTGGCAACGATCAACCAGATCGATCATGTCAATCCCAACCTGATCAACGTCGCCCGCACCATGGGTGCGTCCAAGCGGCAGACCTATGCGCGCGTCATCATCCCCGCGATCCTGCCTCAGCTTTTCGTCGTCCTGCGGTTCAACCTGTTCGCGGCATGGATGGTTGTGCTGGTGGCCGAGGCAACTGGCGTCGGTTACGGCCTCGGCCAAGTGATCATGCTGGCACGCAACACATTCAATCCGTCCCTGGTGTTCTTCACCATTTTCTTGATCGGCGTCCTCGGCTTCCTGTTCGATTTCGCTATGCGCCAGTTACAACGGAAGCTTCTCTACTGGGTGCCGCGGGGAGCCGAAGTGCTGAATGTCCTGTAAGTCCATTGCGCCTTTCTCGTCGCGTGACGCCGTCGTCTGTCGCGGCGTTGGCAAAACCTGGGCGCCTGGCACGCCTCGAGCGCACGAGGCCCTCCGGGGCATCGATCTGGATGTGACCCCTGGCGAGTTCAGTGTCCTGTTGGGTCCCTCCGGCTGCGGCAAATCGACGATGCTGTACCTGATCGCTGGTCTGGAGGCGGTGACCGCCGGCGAACTCTGGTCGTTCGGCGACCGCGTCGAGCAACCTTCACCGGAGCGCAGTCTGATCTTTCAGGAGGCCTCGCTATTTCCCTGGCTGTCTGTCGGTCAGAACGTGGCCTTCGGTCTGTCCATCGCCGGCTTCGCGACTGACGAACGGCGGGGCATCGTCCGCCAAGCCCTGCAGCGGGTCGGCTTGCTCGAAGCGATCGACAAGCGTCCTCATGAGCTGTCGGGTGGCATGCGGCAACGTGTCGCCGTCGCGCGGGCGCTCGCCGTACAGCCCAGAGTGCTGCTGATGGACGAGCCGTTTGCGGCACTGGACGTGCAGACACGAGCGCGGATGCAGAGCTTTCTGCTGGATGTTTGGCAAGCGTCCGGTGCGTCGGTGCTGTTCGTCACGCACCATATCGACGAGGCCATAGCGCTGGCCGATCGTGTGGTCGTGTTCACCGCCCGCCCGGGACGGATCAAGACAATCGTGCCGGTGGGTCTGCCGCGTCCGCGCGATCCCTTCTCGCCGGAAACCGAGGCGCTGCGCCGGCATCTAACCGCTCAGTTGCAAGATGAGGTGGATCGCGCGTTCGCCGAACAGGAAACCGTGATGCCCTGACCCGAGCAAGGATTCAGAAACGTGGCCGCAACCCTGATTCGCAGTCGATCGCTGGTCACGCATGCGATCGATCGTCACTCGTGGAACGAGATCACGAGCGGTGCCGTCCTGCAAGAGGACGGTATCATCGAGGCCGTCGGCACGTTCGCCGACCTATCCGCGCGATATCCGAACGTGACGGTCATCGGCAGCGAGAATGACATTCTCCTGCCGGGTTTCGTTAATGGCCACCACCATGTGGGCCTCACGCCGGTTCAGCTTGGCTCACCCGACATGCCGTTAGAGCTGTGGTTCGTGACGCGAATGGTATCGCGCAACCTGAACCTCTATCTCGACACGTTGTATTCTGCCTTCGAGATGATTGCCTCCGGTATAACCACGGTTCAGCATATCCATGGTTGGGTACCCGGCGGGTTGCAGCAGGTAGAAGCGGGTGCCAACGACGTGATCCGCGCCTATAACGACATCGGCATGCGGGTATCCTATTCGTTTGCGGTGCGGAACCAGAACCGGCTAGTATACCAGCGCGACGAGGACTTCACCACCAGTCTGCCACCGGAGCTGCAGCCTGCCATGCGGCGCTGGTATGGTCGGATCAACATGTCGGACGACGACTACGTCGCGCTGTTCGAAACTCTATATGGCAAGCACCAGTCCAGCCGGCGTGGAAAGATTCAGCTGGCACCTGCCAACCTCCACTGGTGTTCCGATGACATGCTGGGTCGTTTGTCCGATCTATCGAGCAAATACACCGTGCCCCTACACATGCACCTGCTGGAGACGGCGTATCAGAAGGAATATGCCCGCCGGCGCGGCGGCGGCACCGCCGTCGAATATATCGACCGCTTCGGCCTCCTTGGCCCGCAGATGACGCTCGGCCACGGCGTATGGCTGACCGAGGCGGACATCGACCGTCTGGCGGAAACCGGCTCCTGCGTCTGCCATAACTGCTCGTCGAACTTCCGCCTGCGCTCGGGCGTCGCGGCACTGAACGTGCTGGAAGCGAAAGGCATCAACACTGCCATCGGCCTCGACGAGGCTGGGATCAAC
>Ga0123355_10008363_pt1 | contig 15644 bp, 11 predicted proteins | sample TergutEmb28metaG_3_FD_89872 | JGI IMG/M metagenome (GOLD analysis project Ga0123355, IMG submission 89872) | Embiratermes neotenicus P1 segment gut microbial communities from Petit-Saut dam, French Guiana - Emb289 P1 | ecosystem: Host-associated > Arthropoda: Insects > Digestive system > Gut ... | reverse complement strand
GTAATGAAATAAGAATTATTCTAAATAGAAAAATAATAAATTAGAAAAAATAAAAAAAAAAAAAAAAAAAAAAAAAAAAAAAAAGAAAAAAAAAAAAGAGAGGGAAGAGGGGGGGGGGGGGGGGGGGGGGGGGGAGAGATATAGAGCTAAGCCTTGAGGACAGATAGCTTTGCGCGCATTGAAACTGCTGCCAATGTATCAGAGACAAATAATTATTTACAGCAAACAAAAAAATTAATAAAATAAAAGTTCACGTATTTCCCAAAATTTCAAATTCAGTTCTCCGTGAGGAGAGTTAAGCATGAAGATTTTAAATGTAAACCCAGTTTATTCTTCTGCCATTCCTCATGATCAAATCTCTTACTCGTATATATAAATTTTAAAATTCGGAAAACAATTCACTGATTTCCCAGTGGCTACTGGTGTTAGTCGCGTTGCAAGATTATTAAAACATCTGACGAATATTTTAAAATTATTCATGACAGTGCACTGATGATTTCTTGTGAGATATAACCAGCAAAGTTGTAGCTGTATATAGATTTATTATACTAGGCTTATTCAGAAAGTAAGTACCGTTTCGCTTTAAAATATCGAGTAAGGTTTCGTATAACATTTTATTGTTATCAGATTTTACTTCTTCAAACAATTTTTCCACATATTCGCCGCAATTATTGAGGCACTTATCGTAGCGGGGCACAAGTTTTTGTATACCCTCCTCATAGAATGTGGCCGCCTGCGATGTTAGCCACTACTGACAATGTCGTAGAGTAGAGTCCTTGAAATCTGAGGAAAGTGCAGGGACAGATCAGAAATTGTGAAACATCTGTCGTCACGCACTCTTTCGTTGCCCTTACGCACCAAATCATCATTCACCAAAGATGGACGCCCACTTCGCACCTCATCGTGCACGTTCTCTCGTAACTTCATTGAACATCCGAACCCATTTCCTAACCATGCCATCACTCATCACATTGTCACCATACACTTGACAGATCTGGTGATGAATCTCACTTGGTAACATATTCCTAGCGTTCAAAAAACGAATTACAGGTAGTATTTCACAGTCGGCGGCACCTTCAATTGTCTTAAACACGTTTAACGCAAGGAACAAACATAAACATAACACGAATTTCACGAAATGGCGTCTGTGGCTTCTCAACTGATAGAGGAAGTCACTGCACATGCGCAAAGTGACAGTCTCGAGGACGTGCGAGAGATATGCGCAGACGGTACTTACTTTCCGAATAACCTACGTATTACGATCAGCGAAGCCTCCTACATTTTTCGACCACCTGTTGTGACCATCAGGAAGATGTTCTTTGAAGTAATACTACATAGAGTTCTAAGTAATATTACTTCAAATAACACCTCCCTGAAGATGGCCAGAACAGGTAGTCGAAACTTGTATCAGGCTAGCTGATCATAATATAATAAACCTATATATCTGTACGGGTTAAGGTTCTTTGCTACAATTCGGAAGGTCGCTGGTTCGATTCCAGCTGGTGTCAGTGGTTTTTTCATTGACATAAAATCCTTCTGATCGCACTATGGCCTTGGGGTCAACTCAGCCTCTAACAGAAATGAGTACCAGGAGCATTTCCTGGAGTAAAGGCGGCCGGTGCATAAGGCTGACAACCTGACCACCATCCTGTGCCGTTGTCATGAAATCTGGGAACCTTAACTTCCTGGAACCCTCTGGGCCACTCTAGGCATGTAATGGGACTGATTTACCTTTTTATATATCTGTACTTTGACTTAATGGTTATAATCTCATAGGAGATCTGATGAACAGATCAATGATGGTTGCTATTAAGTACAAAAACAAAGAAATATAATCGTACAGGAAATAGATAATTGCTTTGCCGTAAGTTGAATATAAATTGACTATTTTTAGCGGCATGGAGATATCTTTATGTTTTCACTAGACACGCTCTGTGTTGTTCAAAACACATTCAAATCCCTTGATGCATTCACAGCAGAAGGCCGTACACGTGTCCACGTCACGTGAATCTCAGGCCGTGTCAGTGTGACGTGCCTTTCGTTCACGTCAGCCGGCCCAGTCGGCAGTACGTCTTTCAAAACTGCTCATTCTTATTACTTAGAAAGACATATCGTCTCTTTCTTTTATTCCTCGCTATCTTCTCATATCTACACACACAACAATAAGAGCAGAGATTAGACTTCGCTTCTGCCTCGGATCACGACTGAACGAGAAATGTTAAGATGCTGCGCGCGCACCGAACAACAAAGTGGTAGTTAAAACTCATTCCTAACTCTTGATATGAGGGACAGGCGAAAAATCGTGGTTATACCTCACATTTTGTTACACAGTAATTCAACAGCCGTAATTTCTTTGGTCGTCATTTTTCAAGACACCCTTCTTATTATGGCCTGCTACTCTACGCACGGGTTTACAGTGTATAGTCACGTCAGAAGAAAAATAGAGAAGTGTTTTCTGTCTTCCGTTGGCATTGATCGGTTTTTAGCAGTACGGATTTGTACTTTACAATGAATTGTAGACTTACTTTGTCGAAATTTCTTTCAGAAACGATCTAAACCCTTAGTCTGTGTAATGCATTTTGTTCTTTACGAAGTGAACACTGTCTTAAACGGAACTAGGAGAGAACGAAATCCTGTCTTTGCTGGAAAACTTCTACGGTCCCTAAGATGTTTAATTTAACTTTAACTAACCTTATTAAAAGGAAGCCGCTTACAAGGGAGAAAAATTTAACTACCTATTTATTCCGCAATACGCAGGTTTCACTGTATATACGCAGGCTATGTGACATGTCAGCAATCGACAGCTGTTTGCTCGGTGACTACAAGGTCCTGGCTACAAAGCCAGCCCGTCTTAACTCTAGCAACGTTAAATTATTTGCGACCCTCCAGAAATACATGACCTACCAAACAGATAAATCCACGACTCAGAAAGATGCACGGTTTATCTTTCATTTTTTGACAATTAACAGTATTTCAGTATTTCCCACCACATCTGCTATTAAAGGTACTTGAGTGGATCCGCAAGTGTAATTGGTAAAGTTTTTGTTTTAGATCCCGAATGTAAATGTCCTGCCGGAGTCAGGAGGTCAGACCTAGTTCAGACCCAGTACCTTGAAGCAGACCCCAAAGTGTCTGTATGCCGAAAGCAAGTCCGTTAAAGCAGAAAGTGTTCAGTTGGAATACGGCCCGAGACAGCGTCTATCCTGACTAGTTTGCGCTCTTTGGTCAGTCACTTCACGTATATTACACACAGTGCTGTACACTAAAACCCGGACGCTTCCTCTCACTTCCCTTTCAATTTCTTCTACACTGTCATCCAATCACTCAGGGCCATTTTATTATCCCTTCGAACGGTAGACCATTCAATCCACTGCGCATTTACTTTATCAGCTGAGAAATCCCAGCTCCATATAAAGCACAGGCAGAATAACATAAACATTTGCGCCTCTACGCATGTAAATTTCTTTGCGGTGAAACACAACTTGCTGCTCAGTTATGATTTTAAATTTATTTTTATGATCATGTATTTCCAAGAATGCATGCACCGCAACTCTGTACAAAACCTAAGCAAATGCCATTAAGCATTTAGTTTCCGTATGCAAAAATAGTACACCTTTTGGAAGTGACATGGTCCTTGATAAGTCCTTCGTCCAATAACGCATCTTTTCGTCAACTTGGATGCAAAAATTTGGGTATATTAATTTGAGGTGTGTGTTTATTTTAGCAGCATAATGGCATGTGCCAGAAATGAAGACTTGGAACCCACAATTTGTGGCGCTGTCAGACTGTAGATACAAGACGCACGACACTGCTGTGCCAGGAACCCAACAAGGTCGGGATAGGTGACATAGTGCATAAGGCTGGACATAATCACAGCTTAACTTCTGTATGGTTTTGTAAATATTCGTTGCTCTTTGTCCTACCTAAAATAGGCTACAAGAATCGATTCTTCAAACTCAACATAAAAATCCATTAAAAGAAATGTGTTCAGGCAATTAACGACCTCTAATTCTGTATAGCGGTAGGATCTGAGAAATGTGACGCTTCCATGTCTAGACTGGTATCACTGCAATACCGGTACATATCTCCTTGTTAACACAACTATAAGGTGACGTAAATTCACTCAAAACACAACTATGAATATATGGCTAAATGATGGTGTTTATTAGCAATAGAAAACTACATATTTCGGCCTACAGCGGCCATCATCAGGTTTTGACAACTTTCTTGTTATAGGAGTTTTATATAATATGCATAAACCGCGTGTTGATGTTGAGATATCATCATCATTATCATTTGCGTGCGTTTGTTAAGTTAAGTTTGGTGGGATGTCTATTGCGTGAGTGGATTTACAGGTAGCTGGGTGTGGATCCTTTCGGTTAGTTGGTTGTAGGGTTGGGAGGAAACTGATTGCAGGTGTGGTGTCTTATATGCTGCTACGTTTGGGAGGGGGTGTTTTTCGCGGATTTGGTTAGTCTGACATCTCCTTAATCTTCGGAACTTCTTGTTCCCGGCGGGAAATGATAATGATGATGATATCTCAACATCAACACGCGGTTTATGCATATTATATATAACTCTTAACGCAAGAAAATTGTCAAAACCTGATGATGGCCGCTATAGGCCGAAACATGTAGTTTTCTATTGCTAATAAACATCATAATTTAGCCATATATTCATAATTGAGTTTTTGACTGAGTTTACCTCAACTTATATTTTAAACACACAACGAGGATGGCACACCTCAAAAAAACTGTTAACACAAATTCTAGTCCCAGAAAAACTTAATGTTTTTATTCACCGGGTGAGAATTTTAGACGTTATTAAAATTCTGTAATTAGACGACCTTAAAACCACGAAGTAGTGTCCACACTCTTGCTGTTTTAATCATGCCGACTCTAACGGAAAGGAATATTTTTATACATTTGGAAACAAGAAAAATAACTTGGCATTTTACAGCTGCCACTCAAGCGATTGCTAAATTCCCCGAAGAGATCCTCGCCTCAGTACCACGTGACGTAAGCCCGTCCTCAGTGTTCGAATTTAAAACCCAATTACTGCGAGTATTAGTTTCTTCAACGCTATCACGCAGTGCACCTTACTGCAGCCACTTATCGCCTCGAAATGCACGCCTTAGCACCTACAGAGAACAACAGACTAAGCAGCATTATGTATATTGACACTACCTTAACCTTTTGGCGCCGGAATTATTTTTTAATTTTAGAACACCCTGTATATAAAATGTGAATAATACAAGAACCAAATATGTTAGATTTATGAAACAAACTGCATTTTGAAGAGGAAAAAACGGAGATTATATATCATGTTTAAAATATTCAGTACCTATATTTGTTGAATAAATATATAAAATGGAACATTTAGGGGTTAGCAGTGCGGTACGACCACTATAGTCGTCGTTAGGTGTCAAAGGGTTTAATGTCCTCAGATACACTTCCTCTTACAGCACAAGTGCGTGAGGCTTGGGCGGTTGATGGAAGGCTCGGCCCCGAACGCAAGGCAGTGCGTGTGAGATTCATGGTGGGAAAAGTGCCACTGACTCAGTTTCCTTCCCAATATCCTTGTTTCTTTTGTCAGTATCGTTCCACCGATGGTCCATGTACATTCGTTCATATAGTCCTATCATTGACACTGTGTATTCGCGGCGGTCGACAGTGTCATTAAAACACAAAAGAGTTTACCGTGAGCGTGGCTGTAAAATCTGGCAACCTGGATATTTGAAAACAATAAATTCGGCTGTTTACATATAATTAAGGCTATAAGATAATGAAATAACATTGTCGGAGAAAACTTACACCTGAATATGAAAATGCATTTTGATGGAATGTCACTATAGTCTGTGTGTCCTCAGGGATTTTGAAGAATTGACCCCTCCTTTCTTCCAGCCACTTCCTCCACATACGTGTACATTTTGGTAGTGATGGTTGTACTGTCACGTTGGTTTGATCTATATTAGCCAGATAAGGCCAGATGGGAATAAAGTACGAGGCAGAACGGGGAAAGCTGCGAGTATGGTCATCCACACAGTCCAAAGGCCTGATTTCCAAGACATGGAACAAATAGAAGAATGAAAATGTCTTGCTGTTCAGTAATTTAACGTATATGGCCGTATTTTCTAAAATTTAGGGTAAATGGCTTCATTGCCAGTCCCAATGGCCGCGCGGTCTAAGGCGTAGGTTTGCGGCCTCTAGCCTGCTGAGATAGTGGGTTCAAATCCCACAGGGGGCATGGATATTTAGTGTTGTGTGATGTCAGATAGAGATCTCTGCGACGAGCTGATCACTCTCCCAGAAGAGTCCTACCGAATGTGGTGCGTCGTTGTGTGTGATCTAGAAACCCCAAGCACGAGGAGGTCATGGTCCGCGTTGGGCCGCAGCGCCACGGGGGAGGGGGGGGGAGAACTTCATTAACGCCCGTTATTCTTCTGCCACATTTGGTCGCGTGTGTGGCAGAGGCAGTTAACACAGGGCTTTTCCAAAATTGACTCTACAGAATTCTCAGTAGTTTAAAAAGTTGTGGGAGCAGTCGGTTGAGGGCCTTGGAAACTAATAATGTCCACTGAATTTCTCAAAAAGCGAGCCAGATGTTTACAGTAGTTGCGGAATTTTGGCTTTCTTACCGTTATTTTAATTTAAAATTACAAATTTGTTTGTAGAATATTACATTCTATGGCGCCCTTTCAGCAGGCAAAAATATTGTGCACTTGCCTGTTTTTTGCAATGTGGCGAACCGTGTGTAATCGTAGAACGCAGCAACGCCGCGTCGGGTGCATGCAATACAAGACACATGCGGTAAAAGACAAAATATATTTAATGTTCGCCCGTGTCTATAGCGCCAGTTATGTGAAAGTGAGAATGAGATAGACGAATTTTAACGCACGTCACAGCTTAGTGGTCGATACAAGAGAAAACACCACGCACGCACACACACACCACACACACACACACACACACACCACGCACGCACACACACACACACCCACACACCCCACACACACACAACACACAAACACCCACACACCCCACACACACACATATACACACACACACCCCACACACACACACACACACACACACCACACACACACACACACATACACACACACAAGTGACACATTTCTTTCAGCCAATTGCACGCTGGTTAAGTACATTAGAATTAATTTGGTAAACACTTTGTAAGTAAATGACTCTGTCTGTTAGAATATGGCTTCTATTCAGATTTGCCATAAGCAGTTTCTTGAAAGGAGACAAATATAAACCTAGCAATAAGTCAATATGAAAACCAAATATATCTAAACCAGAGTTTTTAAGAGAGAAATTGAGATTAAAATTGCTGGATTGGAGAAGTATTTACGCTAAATACACAAGTAATATTATGTAACGTCTATGAGGGGATAAGCCGTTCAAAGGTCTTTAATCTCCTTCTCTGGCAAAGGATTAATTACACTGTATCTCCTACGGATATCGATGGTAAGTGGCATGAACCGTTAAGTTCCTTTTATCCCAAGTTGTCACATTAGGAGGCTTTCTCGGCTACAATTTGCATGCCTCGCCACACATGACCCAAAAACTTTAATGTGGACCCCAGCAAAAAATTTATAATATACACAAATAAACAATAATATATGTAAATAATTCAATGCCGCTTAATCTTACAGTTACTGAACATTACAATGTAGCAAACCTGTAACAGTCTTACTGAAGATGATGTCCTCATGAACTCAGCTGACCTCAAACTATGCGTCTAGGTTAAATATCTGTTTCTGTAACACTAAGGTGCACCAAAAAAGGAATGATTTTAAAAACTGGAGGCTTCTTTTATAGTTCCAGTCCATTCATTAAAGAAACAAACTTGGTCCATTATTTTTGTGAACAGTAGGTTCGCCTGTCGCTGGAGGGCCTGAGCGAACTCACGCATAACCTCACACATGCGGTCATGTAAGCAGTAGTAACAGAGAAGAAAACGTGAATCAATACTTGATTTATTAACTCCGTGCTTTGCTCGCCTGACACACCACAGTCTTACTAATCCTCCCAAAATTTTTGGCTAGAATTTTTACAACTCAGTACATTGCTTGGCCATTATTCGAAAATACATTCGCCAAAAGGCGTTACTTTCTTCAGAGGTGAAGCAGCATTACTCAATCCTCCACTCACTCAATGACTTGCTTACTCACTCATTTACTCACTCAATCACTTGCGTACTCACTCCTCCACTCACTTGCTTACTCACTCATCCACTTACTAAGTCACTTGCTTACTCACTACTCCACTCACTCAGTCACTTGTTTACTTACTTATTCACTCAATCACTTGCTTACTCAATCATTCACTCACTCAATCACTTGTTTACTCACTCATCCACTCACTCAATCACTTGCTTACTCACTCATCCATTCACTCAATCACTTGTTTACTCACTCATTCACCCACTCAGTCACTTGCTTATTCACTCAATCACTCAATCAATCATTTGCTTACTCAATCATTCACTCACTCAATCACTTTCTTACTTATACACTCATTCAATCATTTGCTTACTCATTCACTCACCCAATTATTTGTTTGCTCACTCATTCACTCACTAAATCACTTGCTTACTCACTCAATCAATCGCTTACTCACTCATCCTCTCACTCAATCACTTGCTTACTCACTCATTCACTCGCTCACTTACTCCTCCCAAAATCTCTAGCCAGGTTGGTAAAAGAATAAAACTTCGCCATGTTTTTTAGACTACTGCCTGATAGTTAATGTAATCGTCATGTAATATATATTGGAAGAAATAAGTTTATATATATATGTCGACATATATATGCACCGTATTTATTTTTAAACCTTTAATCCGTTTATCCAAACGAATGTGTTTTAACACTTCAGCCAGAATAATTTGTCTAGACAGACACGAAACTAAATGTACGACGTACAAATTACCCCTCTGCCCGCATTAACATCTGGCAATAGTTGACCCAACAACACTTCACAAGTAACGTATCTTTCCCAGCAAGGCGTGCGCGAGTTGTTGCTATGTTTCCCAGTCTATCAACAAATGAACACATAGCTCCTCAATGACAGATAGCTTCAAGGAAATGAATATTGCTCTTCCTTCTTGACACAGATTATTTTCACTAAAGAAATACGGACGAAGCACTGCGACAGAAGATCTCATCTCAAGAGACATAACATCTTCACTATGTATCACGCTATAGGAATCACATTACATGAGGCAAAATGAAGAAATATGCAAAATGTTAGCAACAGATATCTATATAATCTATGCAGTAATCAACACACCTGCCGTTACGTAGTATTTTTTGCGTAGTTTAGGGCTCAAGCTTGACACGAAGCAGTAGAACGTTCCACCATGACAGGTACAGAAGATTTTTGAAATAGTGTAAATGTAATTGGAATATCGTGGCCATTTAAGTGAGTGGAGGGTCGAGATTTGACTCCCGTACAAGAGAATGTTTTGCTTTGCACCCTCATAACACTGCTTTTAATAACTTGGTACCAACGACTTTCTCCCGACTATGAAGCTGTCAGGACTTGACGATGTCTGCTCTGACCGAAGTCGTTCCGAGGGTTAGCATGTCTGTAGCCCTCATTCCAGGACTGCTACACACCTTTAAGATGTGGCGCTTCTACATGTGGTATAGCGCGTTCGGAATCTGATGGCACACGGTGACGCAAGGGAGGGGAAGTGAAGGGGAAAGATGCGAATGGAGTGGGCAGCCAGCAGTCTTCCACTGTATGTCGGAACACGGTCTATACAATTGCTGTCCGCGGATCCGCACTCATCGGCTGCCAGCAGTCAACTGAACTGACACCCCCACAGATTTAAATGGACTCGTCCGTTTCGCTGAAAGAACAAATCTGGTTTCTGCGTGTGTGCCATCACGTTTCGAACGTGCTATACATTTTTTTTTGGTAGTATTTTGCACAGGCACACCCACAATTTTTCCTTTTTTTTGTGGGTGGGGGAGGGGTTGCGGCTGACCCTCAGGCTGTACATGTTTTATGTGTTACTCTAAAAGCTATATTATGAAAATTACTTCAAAATCCCCGAGCTGACATCCAATAAGGTTACAAGGAAAATCAAAAGGAAACTAAAAAGGAAAATACAGTTACTTTCCCAAAATCTTTAATATTATTACTATTTTTTTAATATTCCAGTGTAATAGTCATCAATCGATTTTGGTGGCCCACTTAGAATGAAGCGTGAATCACGTAAAACATATGATATAAGCTTGAAGAAAGAATACCAACAAGATGCAACAATATAGATGATTTATTGTCAGTTCCAGATGTTGATTATTGACTATTGTCTCGACATGCTACGGGCATCTTTATGCCCATCATCAGGAGAAAAGACCACGTGTTACTGCTTATGGGGTTTTTTGCTGGTAGTGCTGAATGTGGCTGGTTGCGATTCTGTGGTATTACGTTGTAGGGTGTGAGCACTGTGAAGGTTGCTGCTCTAGCAGCAACCTTCACAGTGCTCACACCCTATAACGTAGCACCACAGAACCGCAACCAGCCACATCCAACACTACCAGCAAAAAACCCCATACGCAGTAACACGTGGTCTTTTCTCCTGATGATGGACATAAAGATGCCCGAAACATGTCGAGACAATAGTCAATAATCAACATCTGGAACTGACAATAAATCATCTATATTTTGCATCTTGTTGGTATTCTTTCTTCAGGCTATGCTCACGATGCACTGTCACAGGAACATAAAGCATTTGATATAATCATGTCTACAAAATCTGTTTTCTTAAATTTTCTCTTTGGGGGAGGAGTTGCAGCCCCACAAGCCCCCCTCCCTGCCTCTTGGGTTCGGCGGTGGTATCTCAAACTACTAACTTGTCGGCAACTTTTAATGCGGTGCATTGTCAGGCGACCCATACATTTGGTGCGGTCAACCAAACAGAAATGTAGGCTGTGCCTCAGGGTACAGGAGAGGAAGACAATCTCTGGCGGTGTCAGGGCGAGGTGACATGGTGCTCTGTTCATCCGTATGGTACAGCAACAGACAGTCGACACGACTTGTCCATTATTTAGCCGTCCGTCCCGCTCCGGTCCGACATACACGCAGGTACACTCACTCCATTACAAAGTCGAACACTAATCCCGAATCCAGCCTCAAACCGTGTCGAAACTTGCATTGATATTCTGCGAGACAGTAGGACTGCATGTGCAAGATAACACAGTATACCTGACTCGTGTGTAGACGGCTAGCAATGAGCTTCACAAGGAATATCCAGATATCAAAAACCACCCCATTACTTTTCCTTAACATTCAGGCCTCTTGGTATTTCCATCTTATAAAAGTCGAGAAAATTAAAAATTAATATTTTAACCGAGAATAAGTGTATATTAAAATCATTTGAAAGTACGAAAGCAAAACTCAAGGTTTGCAGCAGAAATGAGCGGTGAAACGATAAAAAATTCTCCAAGTATATCACAATTTTGGTTGTCCATTTATGTGGATTTACACTTCAGCCCATTGTACACAAAAAGCACCCTAGACAAACAGGCGGATTCTGTGCAACTTGCAATCCAAAATGTTCAAGTTTTCGAAGTTTCACGCTTCGCTTCTTCCTTCGCAGTGACTTGCCAATCAAGCTGTTTGAACATAAGATGAAGGCAGTAAGTCTGACATTATTATTATTATTATTATTATTATTATTATCATCATCTCTCGTGTATTTTACTCGTACCTCATCATAAACATGAATCACATTCTGCTTATTAAACTCTAAATACTCATTAGCATACTGCACTGTAAGGCGCTGCTTGAGCTACAAGAACCAAAACACAAAGCAATACAGCTGTTAATATGAAATTAGAGCCCTGGTTGTTCTTAAGTTCAAGTAACAATTTATACTGGATTTATAATCCACCATATATACGAATAATTGGTCATGAACTCCGAAATTTCTTACGTAAATTTTTCCCAAAGCTTTTTGTAAGGTTGTGTCTGAACGTACATTATATACAGGGTGAGCACAAAGTCTTTACTTGATTCCAAACATTTATTACAAGAAAACTACGTGGAATAAAGACTTTTTTTTTGCCATTACTTAAGTTAGTGTCTAAAATTTTATGTCATGTGTTTATTGCAACATTCGGTTGTTGGATGCAACATTTCCAAACAGGTGGATTGGAAGAGATGGTCCGACACCCTGGCCACAAATGATCGTCGGATATCACCTCCTTGACTTCTTTTTATGGGGGTTTGTTAAGGACAAAGTGTTTTCGACACCAGTTCCAGATATTACAAATTTGAAGGCAAGAATAACAGACGCTTTTGCTACAATAACTTAAGAGACGTTGGTGAACACGTGGAGAGAAACTGATTATCGATTAGGCGTTCTCGGTACAACGAAAGGTGCACATGTTGAAGTGTGCTAATGTGTTGTAAAAAAAAAAAACTTCTTGCGTTACATAAAAAATTGTATTCCACGTACAGTAGTTTGCTTGTAATAAATGTTTGTAACCGGGGAAAGACTTTATGCTCATCCTGTATATATATACATACATATATATCACCTAACAGTTAAACGAATTGAACGAGTTACATAATTGAATTTAAATAAACACTACAACCGTCAGGTGAAGATTTTGTTGATTTTGTATTTTCTATACAGATTTTCAATTTCGTTGGAGCTGGAGCTAACAATAACTAACAAAATGCTAAAGAGTACGCTACACCGCCCGACACGCTTCACACTTCGCACACTTCGTCTGAACGATGTCTCTTCGGACCACAAACATCGCGACAGTTGTTTGTGTACATACTGCATACAGAATATAAACAAAAAAGGAACGGTACTGGAAGAGCTATCAACAGTTTTAATATAGCAAACCTGTAATTTTATGCGTAATAATTTTATGTATTTTAGAAATACAACATTTTAAACATTCCTATGAGGCGATGTGTACCCGCCTTAGCGTCTTGGATTTGTGTTCCTTTTATAGGAAAAATTTCCTGAAGATGGCACACCGATGTCGAAACATGAAGGAGATTAATATATATTATAAATTTTATTTTATTAACTGCGTTAATTTGTTGATGTATCAATAACAAAATAAATTTATTACATTACACAACTTTAAATCCATAATAATGTAACCAGCTCATCATTAATACAATGCAAGACTCTACAGTCATGCAAGGCTTAGTGGTTACTGTAACGAATATCAGTTTTAGCATCCAAAGACATTACGTTCTACCCACACACAAAAAAAAAAATTGTCTAAATTGCGGTGTTTCTTATAACAAATGTTATTTCGGTACACAGCACTAACTGATTGGCTTTTATAAATGAGATGTGATGTGTTTTTTTGTGCGGTGCGATATGATTTGGAATAAAATTCAGTTTAATACTGTTTTTTTTAAAGAGAAATATATTTATTACCTTTTTGCACACTGGTATTTAATTCGGACGAAGTTTTACACCAGGGGTCTTAACCTCGAATATTATATTCTATATTATATTATATTACATAAATCAAAACAACAATTTTAAAGAAGAAGGGAGGCAACTTAAGAACAATGCAAAGATCTAATAAGAAAAAAAATGTTTTGATTTTTAAATTTAAAATATTTACTGCATACTTGTCTCGCCTGATTCTTATAATAAAACCAAACTAGATGCACTAATTTCACAAATTTATTTGTGGAATAAAACTCTACATGTTTCGGACAGTTCCTCTGTCCAACATCAGGAGTTTTTCACTGTACACACGGCTCGCAAGCTGTCAGCAAACCTGTATGACATATACCATTGCTGTGTGTACAGTGAAAAACACCTGATGATGGGCAGGGGAACTGTCCGAAACATGTAGAGTTTTATTCCAAAAATAGATTTTTGAAATTAGTGCATCTAGTTGGTTTTATTATAAGAATTGATCACGATGCACTTTCACCTGAACGTCAAGATTGTCTCACCTGCTGACTCATGTTATACACTACCATCCAGGGACAGCCAAATTCTCTGAGATCTAGGCCCATAATTATAATATTTAAATCGTATACACTCGGACACATAGACAGGCCGCATTTGATACTGGAATTGGAATGAGAACAGAGAAAGATCTGCATAAAATCAACTGGCGGCCGTCTGTTCGAGACGCCTGGCCTGCACCATGCCGCAGCATTCCCAAAAGGCAGCTCTCAGCGCTCTGTTGCATGTCTTCACATTCCACCGAACTGTCACCTAGAGCAACCTGGATGGCCAATTTTATTACATACGTGACTGTATTCATCCATTTACATACTAAAAACACGTGACCTCTTATGATCAAACATTTCCTTTCATTCTGCTTGAGAGCTTCTATTTTGTATCTATAGCATCCCTTCATCTTAAACCCACAACCTATTACTTTGTCTTCGCCTGTGTGTGGGTTTAAACGCTGTATGTGAAATTGGGAAAGTTTGAAATATGATTGAGTAAGGATACAAAAAGCGGGGTTCGTACAGCTTTATAACCTTGTTAAAATCCAGTGCATGCTTTTTTACTAGTTCAGATAGGGAACATTTCTCGACACTAATTGCTTTGATACCAATTGCTATAAAACACTGATGTTAATGGCATATATAATTCATGATTATGGCCGCGATAAAGGGCGGGTGTCGAACGGGAAGGAGTCGTGGTGTGTCCATGTATGGACGTAATTAGTTCTTCATAATTAAATTGCACATGTTATTGCTTGTGCCCAACTTGTTAAGAAGCTATAGACTCATGATCAATTAAAATAATTTTAATGATTATTTTGTGAAGTTCAATACATATGTTTGTGCTGTCGCAATTTTTATTTCGAATTTTGTGGCCGCTGGACTGTCTGTATTTACCTTTATAGTAACGGCGTGTAGACAGAGTACATTTGACATTCATAAGTCCGTGCATCGCTAATATATTCGCAGAGTACAACCAACAAGATGAAACGTTTCACAATTTCTTTATTTCTGTAAGACGCTTTACATGTTTCAGACGGGTTTTCTGTCCACCACCAGGAGCTCAAAACTGCACATACAGCGTCAGGTATTTGTCAGACCAATACCTGACGCTGTATGTGCAATTTTGAGCTCCTGATGATGGACGGAAAAAACCGTCTGAAACATGTAGAGCGTCTTACAGTAATAAATAAATTGTGAAACGTTGCATCTTGTTGGTTGTACTCTGCGAAGACAGGGTACAGTAAACCCGTTTCGCACTAGAATTCATAACTGTGTGTGGATTAAAACCACACACTTTCTTAATCCTGGAACTTGGGCTTTATGTTTTTCAAATTCGCTGGTAGTAATCTCTGGAGTGATTAAAGCCCAGAGACTAAGCTGGTTCGGCCATGTACAGAGAATGCCTGGAACCAGGGCAGCTAAGAAGATATTTAAATGTAATCCCTTAACCACGAGACCAACATAAAGACCCAAGCACAGATGGGAGGACAACATCATAGAGGACCTCGGTCAAATGCAGATCAAAATTTGGATAAACTGTGTCCAGAATAGAGCAAAGCGGAAGATCATCGTTGAGAAGGCCAAAACTTCCAATTAAAGGAGGTTCAGTGCCTGAATAATAATAATAATAATAATAATAATAATAATAATAATAATAAT
>Ga0123355_10008362_pt1 | contig 15645 bp, 7 predicted proteins | sample TergutEmb28metaG_3_FD_89872 | JGI IMG/M metagenome (GOLD analysis project Ga0123355, IMG submission 89872) | Embiratermes neotenicus P1 segment gut microbial communities from Petit-Saut dam, French Guiana - Emb289 P1 | ecosystem: Host-associated > Arthropoda: Insects > Digestive system > Gut ... | reverse complement strand
TACGCGCCACATGCCCAGCCCATCTCATTCTTCTCGATTTTATCACCTGCACAATATTGGGTGAGGAGTACAAATCATTTAGCTCCTCGTTATGCAATCTCCTCCATTCCCCCGTTACCTCATCCTTCCTAGGTCCAAATATTCTCCTCAACACCATGTTCTCAAACCTACAACAGCGGATCACCGCAGCCTTCGGAGCATGAACTGAAATAAATTCATCGCCTAAGACAGCTGCCGTGTCTTGAAACAAGCGTTTGTGGAAATTTACAAACAAAATTGAGTTAACCTTCAGGGAAATACAAACAGGCTATAAAAATAAGCATTTATAAGCAGTGCTAAAATAGGCATTAACGTGAAGGTATGACTTCTAGGCACTGTAAAATTGAATAAGTTTGCTTGCCTGTTCCTGGAACATATGCGTTCTTATTTTTTACATCTCCCCACGAAAGAAAATGGCATTTGCCTCTGCATACGAGATCTATAATAGTCATCAATCCACGTAAAGTAGAATTCCACTTATCCGGACGCTGGTTATCCGGATAGCCAATTATTCGGTTCGGATTGGCCCTTCGGGTAAATTTGGGAATTCTACAAAAGTAATTTGCCTTGAAATTACCGGTTATCGGATCAAGCAGAGTACAGTGTTAGGGCTTCTATAACTTCATAGCTGGCGTGGTCGAAAGGTTTAGATGCAGGTACATTCTGTAAATAGTAACAGCCGAACTCTAAACTGCCAGTGTGGCACATTTTCAAAGAAAAATCCAATTATCCAAATTTTCTGCATATCCGGATGGCTCGCCGTCACAATTAATTCGGATAAGTGGAGTTCTACTGTACTTGAGAACCTGAAAGTCGACGCACCTTTCTCAAACCTGCATTGTAATAGTTTGCTTTACAGTACGCGTGTAAAATTCCCAAGGCTTTTCAAATGATAATTCTGCGCGTCTGCCTCCATCTGAAGAGCTATTTCCACTCCTGCCCACTTAGAATGAGACGTGTATGTAAATTGCCACTAAAGAACGTGACGGTACTCTTCTGCCCAATGCTCCTCGATATCAGAAATTGCGTTAACTGTGTCTGCAGGTTCCGAGTCTTCGCCCGCTGGCCACACCTGCCCTGCGTTGAGCTGCTTTTGAAAAAGTCAGTTAGGTTTGGTGTGAGATGGTGCTGGACTGAAATAAAATTTGTATTTTTATAGTCCAAGTTCGCCGGTTTCTTTCTTGTTTTATAGTTGCAGTTCGATTTCCTGTTTGTCAGTAGCTTATGTCTATAACACTGGATGCAAAGAAATAGCTATATAAGTCAATAGACTAGTCACAGGTTGAATAACCAGGCTTTGATTGCCAGAGGGACAGATTTTTTATTTGCCATTGTTTACATACTAATTATGGGTCCGCCGTATCTCATTTCCAATGGAAAGCTATTTATTTATTGCTTATTTAACAACCCTGCCAGTAGGTGAAACCGTAGCTACAGCGTCAAATGATAAGCTGGTTAATGAATCATGATTGCATAGGATGTACAAGGAAGCGGTCGTGGCTTCAGCTGCTAGCCCCACATGCGCCTGGAGGAGCAAAGGAAAACCACTGAAAACTTCAGGCTATGCGGTGTCCTGGGTCGACGTTTGAACCGGACACTTCCTGAATTCAAGCCAGAAGCTACGACACCCCATTGATACCTCCAGCAATAATGGCGATCTTTATGAAATCATAGACGTAACATGACATGTATAGATCTACATAATAAACTTTCTGCACACACGCCCTTCAAATATTTTGTAAACGAGATATCGTCCCCCTCTATTTACATCAACACTGATGGTTATACTGTATCATATTACATATTGTGTAGTTTTCTCCGATAATTGTATCCAGCCTGATGATGGCCAAAAATGGTATTGGCCGAAACATGTAGTTGATATTTATAATTGACAATATAGTTGTGTTATGACGGTCATGTCCATGTATAATTGCATCCTCAAGCCAGAAGCGTTGCTTCGTTACATTCAATATCACGCACTTGATATTTCACATCTGATTGATCGCCAAACCAATATCAACGCATGGGTCGTTAAGCTGTGCAAGAGAAGCTTATGCCATTCCTGAAACGTCGAGACACATGCGCGTTCTTGCCTGTTCACACCTGCGGTAAATCGCAAAACAGGAATGTCCTTCACATCACAGGGACGTATTCATTAAAAGTTGGTGTTCGTTTAGGGACGGAGCAATACTCTGCTGCCCTGAAATAAACAGCTGGGCTGTGTTATTGATGTGGAACAGTGGTTTAATTTGTACGCTGAAATTGTGGGGCAATTTGGTGACCAAGCGAAATCCGTCTATCAGTTTGAATTCCTATATTGAATGGTTTTGCGAGAAAATTGACTGTGGGTGAAAACAGGAATTTTAATGCGAATAAAAAGGAACGAAATTCCCCTATTTCACGATTTCGTACTGGGCAAGTTGAATTAGATAAATATTGTGTAGATGTTGGTAATATTTGCTGTGATATATCGGAATTCCATATGTGATTCTTGGCGCGTAGAGTTGATTTGTGAAGCCCATATATTCTTACTAAAATATGCCGATGGAAAAGTATTTCTTCATTGACATATTCAGGTCGACAGCATACAAAGTCGCTTGTATTATGTACAGAAGACTTGTGTAACTTACGGTTTCTTTTCACTGTGCACTTTTTCTACATCTTGACTTAACTCACTTTACCATATACGTTGCACCCAACTGTTGTAGTGGCAACGTCGGCATGACATCATTCCCTACCAATGAGACTGCGACGTAAAGACCACGTGACTTTGAACTGAAAACTCAATACCTTGAAAGTACTTGGTGGACGGCGGGGTTTAGTCAACTGACATTATCAGTGGGAACGTGCTGTTAGCCGTGTTTGCTGCTGCTCCGAGGGTCGTGTTGTGTTTGTTGTGCTAAGGACAATAATGGCCACCAACCGAGCAACAAAATCCGGTTTCGCTGCAGAGGCTCAGAGGAAGGTAAGGTGCTGCTGAGTTGTGTAGACGAAATCTTGGTGTGTCCGGGCATGTCTGTATGTAAGTGCCCGGGACGTTGGCGCCAAATTCGAATATGGTTGGCCGGCTAGTAAAGGAAATGGATACCAAAAGACAGGGTCATATATTTTCATGAGGTGAATTTCTGTGCTCTAGACAGAATCGTGCATGAGTAAAGATTTTATAATTGAATATACGCGTTAGGCCGGCCACGTCACGTTTTCGTTTACCGCCAGTTGAATGACAGGTAAATAGGTGCTTGTCGTGAGCATGCGAACGCGCCTTAGAGGGTGAGATATGTACAGTACCACTTCCTTTAACATGGAGACCGCATTTTTCAGGAGCGTGTGGGTTGTATTATTTCACAATTAACGGTAATTTCCGTGAACAACACTGACAATTTATAGTCGGCTGTTGTGACAGTGAAGATGATTGATTACCTTGGGATGCGTTGCCATTTTAATCTGGTGGATATGAACTTGCCTTCGGAGGAGTGTGCTATTTACGTCTTCAGGATAGAAAGTCCTGAAGATGGAGGCAAAAGGTTGGTTCAAAGCGTCAGTACGTGTGTCTCAGATTATATGTAGTCACTCTCAGAAGGGCATGATCTTCCTGTTTTCTGTATTCCATCGTGTCAATAGAGTCATGATTACGTGTTTAAGTTTGTGTGGTGTATAGACAAGATGTACAGCGACATGTAACAGACTCGTGTGTCTGTGTTGTGCACTTCAGTAATATTAGTTAACAAAACTGAACCATTCATGAAACAAGTGGCTCACGTAATAATTATTTTGGCATCTGTGCTTGCAAAATCAGCAGATCATCCTGTGTCTTGCAGGGAGTAGTATTTCATTTATTGTCCTGACTTTTATGTGTGAATATGTGGTAACATGTTTTATGTATATGCCATTTTCAGACAATTTGGTGTGTGTGTACATATATGTATGTATGTATGTCAAGGGCTGTAAGGTATGGGGCTGATGAAAATTCACATCTTCTGGTATGATTTGCCATGTTGCAGTTGACATGGCACAAGATCACAGAAGGATTTACTGTGCACTTAGTTTATTCTCCCCACATGCATTGCTCTGTTCTCACCATTTATTCATTACATGCATTGCTCTGTTACCAAGTGACCAGCTCACTGTGGTCAATGTTTTTTTTGTTTCATTTCGCTGTATTTTAAAGTACTGCATTGAATTTGGAAATGATTAAGTTAAACAAGGGGTATGTCACGAAATACAGAACTACACCTGTCCTTGCACCTTGTTACCCATAGAATTGTGTGTTTTTGGATTCCAAGCCATGTGGGCACTAAGCAAAGCAAAGTTAGTTTTCTGTTGAGTTGTGGATGAACCTCCGGTATTTTGGTGTGTTCCTGCCAGCTGTTCAATAACAGGGTTTTAAATTTATATTTTGTATTGTTACATTATTCCTGTATTGTAATACTTGCATATGGTCTTTTTATTGCCAACAATGTTGTGGTTTGACCTGCATCCTGTTGACAACAAGGAACACTTGGTTTTTCCAGCTTACTTTCACTACCATGTATTTCCAACTTCATTTGGGTCTCTCAAATGGTATCTTCCTTTGTGTTTTCAGAACAGAATTTTGTACTCATGTTTTAACTTATGTGTGCAATGCACGGGTCCATATTTTAAAGTAGTGTTGCTGTTTGAATTTGTTGTATCTTAAACCATGATGATTCAGATTTTAATTTTATGACTTATTTAGAAATTGGCAGTAGATGCATTGACATATTGATTTTGAAGGAGGTTTTTCAGAAAGTGGGGTGTCGGTTCGGTGTTTACGACATCAGCTTCATATTTAGTTGTGAAGACAACTTTCTGCAGTAGGAACAGGTTTTAGTACATGTATTTTTTACAGTTGCAAAAAAAAGTATTTTGATATACAGTGCTTCAGGTTATATTGTGAATTTTAGAACATGTAATTGATAGTTGCTTTCTTATTAATGTCTATAAGAACGACTATTCTAAACTCTGTGCTGCAGGGTCTTTCTTTGAATTTGGTTATCATCTTAACAGCAGGCTTACTACAAGCATTCTTTTTGATCCAAATTGTTGGTTGTTTCCTGTGTTCTTTTAATTTTGTTGTTTGGTATTTTTTTCATGAATTTAGCTTCAATTTTACAAGCTTCGCATTTGAAGCAGACTATTGAATGGGACTGGGATCCTCCAGTTCATACTGATTAATGTTTTTTGTGGCTTGTTAGCTGTGTGGGTTATCATGCACTGCTATCACGTTAGGTGATGACCAGCATCTCTAATGACATTTTATGTTAAACATCCCATTGTGTGAGATAGAATTACAAAGAATGAAATACCGTAAACGCAACTAATTTGTAGTGTGTTTGATTAATTTTATGGCAGCAGATTTTGACCAACGTTGGTCAACTTAAGGTCACCAAAGTCATACAAGGTACAGCATATAATTGCATTATTTAGTATCAGGAATTGAGATCTCAAGATTACGTTTTATAAAAGGAACATGCATATTATTTCTTTAAATATATTTGTTTTATTCGAAACCCCGAGGTCATTGCAGTGCTGTCGAAAAAAAATGGAACCTTCAGATCCTCGCGTAACTAGTTGTTAGTATCGTGCCAAGGTGCGGGAGTTAGTGCGAAGTCTGGGATTGTAGGGCTTGCAGCTTCTGGCAGTGCGTTCGGTTAACGGAGCTCGGATAGGGCGCATAGTTCGTGAGGGGTCGGCGTCTAAATCGGATGGGCGATTTTGATCAACATTGCCGTTAAGGAAAGGGTCTAACGTACCCAGTCCGCGGGCTACTCTCTTTCGTAGCTGATTTATTCGAGCCGAGCAGGTCAGCTGGGTATCTAGGGGTCATTCCAAGGTACCGAGCTCAATCGACCCAACGTATTTGTTGCCCAAAGAGCCCACCAAAGCATAACAGTATGTTTGTTATTTGCCACACCACTTTATTTAGTATTTATAAAATCCATTTCAGTGAGTCCACCCATCTCGTGGCGGTTCTTAAGGAGCTCCGATAACAATTCTGTAACACTTCTAGCTTTATTCAATACCCCAGGTCACCCTGTCGTGCCGAGTACGCGAGCTGCGTAACAAATCGCTGTGTAATATTTTACATTCCCCGTTTTCTAAGGCGCGTTCGCAAAATTGCGAAAAGCGACTATTTAGCATCGTCATGTGTGTCCGCATATAACGACACTGCTCCAACCGGACAGATTTTCATAAAATTTTATATTTGAGGATTTTTCTACAGTCTGTCGGGAAAATTCAAGTTGAATGAAAATCTGACAAGAATAACGGGAAATTTACATGAAGACCTACGTAATGTATGCTGTCTCGCAGAATTCTTCGTAGAATGAGATGTTTCAGGTAGAAGTGGTAGAGAAAAACAAACATTTGATATTCAGTTTTTTTTTTGTTTCAATTGTGACGTTTATTGGATAATGTGGCAAAATACGGTAGTGCCCGGCGGGATACGGATGACAGTATAAGACGGCGCAGAAAGGATGTGATTTGGATGCCAGAGTAGCTTAAGGCAACAGTACAGACACATACACACACGTGCACACTCATAATACTTAATGTTTATTGGTAACCGCACAACGAGACATTTTGTAGTTCGAAAACAGTTCAAAGAGAACCAATTGTTGCATTTCCATGGCAACACTGAACCTTTTTGTATTGTTGACGGCCACATCTACGCCGACAATAAAAAGGGAACGTATTGTTGCATTTCCTTGACAAAAGTGGTTACGTGAACGCGCCACAAGGTAACGTAGTACATTGTGTTTTTTAAAGTGTAAAATGCATAGTTACATTTGTTCGTGTAATTATTAGTTCCTGCTATTTCGCTTCCCACTATATCGGCAAAACGGACAGTCACGTGACAGGGTCGAGAGCCGTTGGAGTCGCGGTCGGTTGGCATGCAGTCGTGACCGGGGCTGTCGTGGTGTTTCTCAGTGACGCCAGGCCGAAATTGGTTTTATACGTTGAGATAGACCAGTGTTTGTCGACCTGTGTCTACTTATTACTCACACGAAGCGTATTAAAAGAAGCGTCATGTAAATGCATCCACATGTAGTGACACTGTAGCAGTACTGGATTGACCATAAAGTTATAACAAGACAGGCAATGTACGTATAACGTAACATCGAGGCACGTTCTTTCCACCATTGCTGCAGTGGAAAAGCAATAAGCATTACGCGTTCTGACTATGTCTTAGCCCTAGGTATCCAGCATGCAATGCGCATTCATCATATTGTCATCTGTAGCCTGTCCGGCTGTACAGTGTTTTTCCACATTATAAACGGCACAATTTTCGGGGGGGGGAAACTAACACAAAATGCGTGTTTTTCTATACAACTTTTATCTGGAAAATTTCTCATTCTAAGAGGAATTAGGTGAGATATGATAATAAATGTAGATTGGTCTCATGTAGAGTACTCGCTATTCTTGTTAGATTTTGATGAGAAATACATTTTCTCGAGATTTTAAAAAAAATACCAAATTTTATGAAAATCGGTCCCGTGGGAGCAGAGTTCCATGCAGACGGACAGACGGTTATCGTACTGTTGGCAGAATTTTCTCTGTTCGAGCAATACCTCCCAGAACACGAAAAAAACTCAAATTTGCAGGATTGTGAAGACTGACTGTAGATGGTAAGAACCATAAGCGCCACAGTGTCACTCATGCTGAAGTGCGTAAATGCATAGATGATTATGTTTATATTAATTTCTTTAAACTGTTAACGGGTCACATTCGCCATACCGATTTATATATATATATATATATATATTTATTTTACACCTGTCATTATGTCGGACTCATGCGGTCGCAAGACATAGCAATTAGCATAAACTGGGTGGCGGCCAAAAATGTTGAGTGAGACAGACCAAGATCGCTTGCTTCTGAACCATTTCCTATACCATTTGTGATCGATCATCGTCACATCATTCGACTGTAATATCATTTATGCGTTTGAACATCGTCGTTAAAGAGCGCACACAATTGAATAAGTACATAAAAAGGTAACGTTTTTCTATACCACGCCATTAAGGCGTACTGGGGAGGAGAGGTATAGTTAACTCAATTTAGCCTAAGCAGCAGATGGATTTGAGTGGTGAATTTCATGCACCGGCCGGCTTACCCCCGGTAAGAACCCCGATTCCCACTGGATTGGAGGTTGGGTGAAGAAAAATATCTTACCTCAGCTTGGATTCAAACCCGGATCTTCCAGCGCCAATTGCAAGGGGAGTTTTGTGGGCTGTGAAGATAAGGGAGGAACATACGTTGAGGGCGTTACAGGACAGAGCGCTGAGAAGGCCTGAGAAAACTGCGTGAGGAACTTAATCGTTTGTAGCTTTCGTCAAGTGCAATTAGGTGGTAGGTATGCTCAGATCGGGGAGGATGAGGTGCAGAACGTATACGGGCGATGAGAATTATTTAGAAAATGTAATCCGGAAATCTGGAAGGTTGAGTATGCGTGGGTGACGTCGGTGCAAATGTGAGGCTGATACTCAGAATGCGTGTTAAAGAAATAGACAGGTGTGGCTCAAGATGTGTACCAATGGCTGGTTCTTTATGGTCTGGTAATGAACCTTCAGGTTCCTGAAACAGGAAGGATTTCAGGACGAGTTAAGTTTGCTTCTTAGACGGACTGATCGCTTGATTAAAGAAAGTACTTTCTTGTCAGGTTCTGTTTAAGGTCCGGAGCCGGGAGGTGTACGTGTTACCAACAGACTTCCGTTCCGGAATGGCAGTTGCTACATCACTCCTACACAAAGCCGTCCCTTTGTCTGCGTCCTTCTGCTCTTGGCTAGCTAAATGCGTGTAGAAGCTGTGAAGTCAGGAACGCGGAGCGTTCGCATTCGTCACCAGCGTTTCCGACACACGACGAATATGCCGGATTTGATTCGGTTCCGGGGGCTGGCAGTTTCGACAGGTGTTTCGTGGTTACAAATCCTTGGATGATGTCTTAAAATAGGTCATGTCTATTACCTACCACATCCTGCCTAACTCAGTTATAATTGAGTTTCTCATAGGACGGGTGTCTTTGGCAGACGGTCGTTCGCAAACGAAAAACACGTCGTTTTGTGCGCGAAACAATACATTTTTCATTTGATATATGGGTTAAAATACTCGATATATATATATATATATGACACATGTAGTCACTGCATTCGCCCGTTTGGGGGTGGGGGTGGGGGGTGGTAAGGGCGAATATATTGAATAAGCAGGTAGTAGTTGCTGGGATGGAGGTTGGTCTGGCAGTAAATGGTGCGAAAAAAGAAGTGCTGTCTAGCTTTGTGGCTCGTTACCAGACTGGGGCACAGAATCAGCGTAGCTGATAAGTCGGTTGAAACTGTAGCAAAGTTTGTATATTTGGGAATAAGAACACAAAATTGTACGCACCAAGAAATTAAGAACACCTGTCACCATTGGACCCAGAATATCACGTCTTACTGTCTGGTACATAAAACATAGAACCATGTCCTTGTTATGTAGTCTGAATTTTGGACTCTTGCTTTAAGAGAAGAACATAGGCTGAGGGTATTCAAAAAGAGGGTGCTGAGGAACGTGCTTGACCTAAGAGCGATAAGGTAACAGGGGACTTGAGAAAAGCACGTCATAATGAGCTTCATGGTTTGCATTGGCCAGATAGTCTTGAGTGATCAAATCAAGAAGGCTAAGAGGGACGGGGCATGTGGCACACATGGGGGAGAAGAGAAATGCTTGCAAGATTTTGGTGGGAAACCTAAAAGAAAGGGACCAAGACGTCGGAGTAGACGTGAGAATGCTAACATAACTTTTCACTGTGAAATAGTGTGGGAGAGTGTGGATTCCGGTGGGAGAGAATGGACAGGATTCGTCTGTCTAGGGACGGGGACAGGAGGTGAGCAGTCTCGAGTACCGCAATGTTCTGTACGTTCGGTACCTGTCTTCACAAACTGCCGTTGCTCTGTGTTCGACGTTTTCACAGGCGGCTTGTCTGGTGACTGAGTCATGCCATTGCATAATGCAGGGTTTGCCATCCCCAGCCCACAGGAGGGCCACATGATTCGTGAAGGACTCGACTGATGTGTACATATATCGAAGAGCGTGGGGGGTTGAATTCAATAGAAGGCCGTTACTTTCTTACATACGCGAAAAGTACATTGAATGACAAGGTAGTAGGCCGTACTAAATGCAGCAAAGAATGGTTTGCTCTGTGCCTTCTTAAAAGTTACGAGTTACAGTGTCTGAACATTTTTTTTCTGCTAATAAAGTTGCCAGATAATTAATCTTAATGTTTGCACCTTGCATCATTGACATATAAACACTTTATTATCCAACTTATGCACAAATATGTAATTCGTAGATACAGTTAAAATTATAAAATATTTAAAGATGCTGCGACATGTTTCGGATCACAGAGGATCCATCATCAGGGAGCCTTGTACAGTGCTTAGCTAAAAATTACAAGAATGGTTCTATCGTGTCCGTTGACCTGGACATGGTGTTGTGGCAGCATATTCTTACCCGTTGTGTGTGTGTGTAGTTCACTGTATAGGAAGGCACTGTCTGTGTCTACAGACAGTGCCAAACTACACACACACACGCACGCACGCGCGCGCGCGCACACAGCGGGTCAGAATATGCTTCCATAACACTGACCGCGTCCATGTCAACGGACACGATAGAACCATTACTGTAATTTTAGCCAAGTAATGTACAAGGCTCCCTGATGATGGATTCTCTGTGATCCGAAACATGCCGGAGCAGTTTCAGATATTTTATAATTTTAGTTGTATCTACGAATTATATATTTGTGCATAAGTTGGATAATAAAATGTTTATTTGCCAAATCATGTTCTGTAGACCTTTATGGTTGTGTTCGTTAAACTGTTACTGAAACTATTCTTGTGACCGAGGGTCGCATGTTGGTCAGCCCTGGTGTAATATCGGCTTAGAGTAGGGCGTAAATTTTAAGTTTTTGGCATGCCTTTTGCGTTTCATTATTTTGACATTCACGTAAATCGGTGCAGTTGAATGGGCATTAACCCTTTAAAGACTGGGGTTGAATGTAAAGTTCACCCTATAACCTGCCATAAAGGCACTGAGGGAGGGTAGAAGTACAGCTCTACTCTTTTTTAACCTTGGCACTATATGGGGGTGGGTGGTTAACGCCACGCTTCGGCCGCTTTACTCCCCGGGAAATGACCCGGAACCCATTGTAAAATACTGAAATTACCTTAATGACATATTCAGACCCTACCACGCAGTAAACACACACCGCTTCGGTTATGGAAACAGTTACTGCTCTGCAGGGAAATAATCGCTCCTTGTTCCTATACCCATAAAACTGTAGAAGTGCCCAGTGTGGGTAGAAGGTAGGTTTCTTTTTATTATTAACCGTGTGGTAAGTACAGTGACCAGTCTGTATAATGGAGTAACAGTCTTCCATTTTAATTCCAACTGACTTGAAATCTTGAGTGAAATTGAGATTCGACTTTACGGTGGCCCATTGTTTAAACTGATCCTTTTCTTGGGTGTTACGGTTGTTGGCATCGTATACGAATTGGTGTGCGTTTCTGGCGCCTCGGTGTAAGACTGTGCTCGCATCTGCTGCCCTGAAGATGGCCGCAGTATGTCCTCCCGAAATGTCGGCAACACCCAGTACCAAAACGCAAGTATGAGATCAGCGTTTGCTGACGTAAACTACAAACCTGTGCGTCTTCATGCTGGAAGTTTGGGATTATGTTTGTGGATTATCGGTTCAAGATAAGTTGCAATCGCAGACTTAAAAAAGCTACACGTGTCAACGTACGTGTAAAACGTACCAATAATTTATGAAGTTGAGTAAGTCCTATCAGTTTGGATCGGACGGTCATGTTACGTCATAGGTAACCGCTATTAAGGGATACCAATTGAAAACCAGTTTAACTTCTACACATATATGGGTGCAAAGTTGTCATGCCGTCGACTGAAGAATCCTTGGCCTAGATACGAATGGTACCATGTTTTATGACCTTGGCATGTATGGAAGAGATTTGAATATAGGCAGAGGCGAACGTGTTACAAAAAAAAAAAAACTTATTAAGTTTACATTCCTTGCCCATGAGTTGAAGGCCGGCCGTTCACTGGAATACAAGACTTGTTCACGTAGTGTAGCGTGACGCTGAAAAATAATGTGCAAATAGAGGAAAAGTATTGTTTACACAGCTTTAGGAGACATCTTCCAGATTTACATTCAGGGATAGACGGTAGTTTGCGCAGCCGATTGTCCTGGGCCTTCCAGTGACACGTAGGCGTATTTACAGCAGAGTTGTATGACGTAGTGGAAGTGACGTGTGAAAGTAGGCCTTCCTGTGTTGGAGAAAAATAGTTTGATTTTTATTAGGATTATGACTTTGTAATCTGCTCAGTCATGCTTGTTACCTGCAGTACATCAGCAGATCAAGGTGGAACTTAAAACTTAAACGCAAGTTTAGGAGTGGTTGTAGCCTGCCTACATCACGTTTCCGCAGTCACCTTCGTAAATTGTTAAATATTTCTAAACTTGATAAGAGGGTGCTTTTGTTAACCCTTATCCTGCAAACGTGGAGAATAAGGTGAGCTTCTAATAATTCCGGCAGATGGCGGATGGGATTTAACTCGGCTTTGAAAGGTTTAATAATCACAGTATAAATTCCAACCAATCCACGTCTGCACCCCACTTTTTGCTTTCCGTATTAACCCTTATCCTGCTTAAGTGGAGAATATGGTGAGCTGCTAATAATGGCAGTAGAAGGCAGACGGGATTTAACTTGACGTTTAAAGGGTTAAAGAAAATCATTTGCTGCCGGCGACAGTAAACCGCCATAAAAGCGCTCTCTTCACGTGCAGTGGCATCATGCTGTCAGGTTAGCCGATAAACATCCGAAATCATCGCAGTGTTACTTTATAACTGCGTTGTCAGTCCTGTTTATTGTTCGCTGCGTACGAGACGCAACTGTAGTTACTTTTACTGCTGTACGTTTCTGCACCATGTTACTGTCGCTAGCATTTTTTTAGCGTCCTTAAAAGGTTTTCGTGCATGGTCATGAAATGACAGTTTTCGATCTCACCGTGACTTTTGAAACAGTGACCGTGATCAGAAATATTACAGTACAATTAAAAAGAAAGTACGCTGTTTAAAACGCATTTATTGTTTGCAGATCCAACACATGTCGGCGGTCCGCTGTTGTTAGGGATCCTTTATGAATACATACGGAAAGATTTAAATAGACCACGCGGTTTAGGTTAAGATAAAAGAAATAAAGCGATGAGATATCATATATACAAATGCTGAATATTGTGTAACTGTGTTTTATCTCTCATTTTATTTGACATTTTTTGGCCTATATATGTTTCCATATCTGTTGATGCGATCTGTCATGATGGCGGCCCGCCGAAACGTGAGAGCTTTAGTAAGTACAGTGATATCTCGGCTAACGAGTGACCGTGCTAACGAATTTTTCGGCTAAGGAAGATTTTTTCGCTGTTTTTCGGACTCGGCTAACGAATGTTTTAGTGGATGCGCGCGCTAACATAAAGCAGCAAACATGAACGGTCGGACCATTCCAGGAGCTGAAATGAACACGTTTCGGCTAACGAATGTGATCCCGGAACGAATCATCTTCGTTAGCCGAGGTATCACTGTAGATACTTTTTTAGGCGCGTTCGCAAAATTGCGAAAAGCGACTTTTAGCTTCATGTCTGTCCGTCCGCATAGAACAACTCGGCTCCCACTGGATGGATTTTCATGAAATTGGATATTTGGGGATTTTTCGAAAATATGTAGAGAAAATTCAAGTTTCTTTAAAATTGGACGATAATAAAGGGTACTGTACATGAAGACCTATATACGTTATTTATCATATCTCGCTTATTTTGAGGTGCGTCATCCCCGTTGTGTTGGTTCAATAACAATAACGATATCTCGTTCCCCCCACCAACCCCCAATACCCTAAAAGAACACCCCACACATATTGTATAGCTGATCTGTAAGTTAAATCACAACCTGAAGATGGCCAACATATAGGGCCGAAACATGTAGTTGTATACCTACTGTACTACTAAGTGAAATATAGTTGTGTTCGACTGTATGTATAATACACATTTTTTTTTGTTATATCTCGCTTATTTCATCCTAGAATGAGAAATGTTTCGGACAAAAGTTGTTGAGAATATCAAAACACACTTTTGTGTTCAGTAACTTTTTTTTCCCCCCTCGAAAATCGTGCCCGTTTGTGAGAAAATTTGGAAAAGTATTACAAAGCGGGGCAGGCCACAGATGACAATATGGCGCATGCGCATTGCATGCTGGATACCTAAAGCTACAGATACACACACTCAGGTTGTGTAATATTCATTGTTTTCCACAGCAGCAATGGTTGCACGACCGCACCTCAGTGTTACGTTATGTGTCTTGTTAATAGTGTACTTTGTTGGTATTGTATTGTAATAATGTAATACAGCTGTGACTTACCACGGTATAATTTTGGCCAGATGCTGGAATAATTAAAGAAACTCATCGAAGCCTGCAGATATTGACCAGGAGGTTGATCTGCAAGTTTGCCGTATATGGCTGACGAGTACAGTCCTTGGTGACTCACTGCTCGTGCGGCCCCTTGACATATAACAAAAACCAAAGCTAGTTACCTCTTACAGAGACTGAAGTTGTTCGTTCATGCCGTATTTGGAATACTTTCAGCAGCTGTTGCGCTGGGCGTCCGAGTTGCACAACGTCGCTGACGATCGAGTGCCATTCCCACACTGATCTCTTTTTGGAAGTACTTCAGAGTTCTTCTTTATGATCCGAAGGTTAACCCCAAGTTCCGCATCGATGAGCCGCGTTGGGCCCTTGAATCTCATGACTGCATGCCTTTGGTTATTGGCACGTTTAATTATCTTCACACCCATCGTCGGTTTGGGGGCCATTCGGTCACCCCTTCAGTGGGTATTGGACGAAAAGCGACCAGAACGGGAATCTGGTTGCTCTCCTCCATCTAGTACCAACATCTGTAATTGCTGCAGTTTTGGCTGACGTGTTTAAAAGTCTAGATGCATCAAATGACGTCATGAACAGAGGAGCTTTTATATCATATTATTTTCGGATTTGATTTGAAGTGGGATTTTTTTTACTAGGAACTTTGGGGAAATCTGCGTTTCTTTGTCTGTAATCTTAGCCTCTTTAACACGAAGCACAAACCATACATGACCTTTCAAAAAGACTGACCATCGTACGGCATTGCAGTTCGTCACATACATTGTGTAGCAGTAGAAGGCCACGAGCTTTTATTAGGAGCGATGCATGTAGTTACGGATATTCATACCAGTGTGCAGTGTAATATCTTTACTGTTTGTTGGTTTTGTAAAGAATATGGCTTTGCAGTAAATCTGTGCTGTTGACTAGCTTGTCTCAGTCTGCATTAATGGATATAAGGCAGATTCGTAAAGAACCCAACTTCTAGTTGGGGCGTGAGGGAATACGCGCAACCAGAGCTTCTTCTTCTTCTTCTTCTTCTTCTTCTTCTTCTTCTTCTTCTTCTTCTTCTTCTTCTTCTTCTTCTTCTTCTTCTTCTTCTTCTCCTTCTTCTTCTTCTTCTCCTCCTCCTT
>Ga0123355_10008361_pt1 | contig 15645 bp, 4 predicted proteins | sample TergutEmb28metaG_3_FD_89872 | JGI IMG/M metagenome (GOLD analysis project Ga0123355, IMG submission 89872) | Embiratermes neotenicus P1 segment gut microbial communities from Petit-Saut dam, French Guiana - Emb289 P1 | ecosystem: Host-associated > Arthropoda: Insects > Digestive system > Gut ... | reverse complement strand
TGTCTGTGCCCCTCCCGCCCCACAACACCACTCATTTGTTTTATTTTTTATTTTTTTTTTTTTTTGTACAACGGGTCTAACGACTTTTTTTTTTTTTTTAATTTTTAATGCTCCCTCTGTCGGTGGGCGGCTGTCTTCCTCGGTAAATTTCAAGCAATGCACTGATCCAATTTTCACAGCGGACCTTGCCTGATCAACCTGAAGGTCGCAAGAAAAGGGAAGAGTGAGAAGGAAACAAAAGAAAAGTTACTCCAGTCTTATTGCGCGTGTCAAAACTAATTTGTACGCAATGGTTGGGCCGGGCAGAACCGTGTTCTTATGAGACAGTTTGATTTGTGAAATGAAGTGCTGCATAAACGCGACAAACATTTCATTCTTGTCATTATGATTTATATCGCTTTTCAGTGCAAGCTGTAGAAGTACCACGAATAAAAGATCCTGAAAATAATTTTTTTTCGGGAAAAATAAATGTATATGGAAGGACTTTTCTTATAGCGTTTACAGCGACAGCCACAAAGGCATATCATTTCATATTGTGAAGGTTAGCAATCCCACATATTTTTCCATTTCCAGGGAAACATTTTCAGAATCTTAGACAGCTGTGTGACCCAGTGTAATATTATACAGCGTGCACATTAGCAATTTATAAAAAAAAATTAAATATATTTCTTTTTGAACGATGTGATTATCGCCAGGCTGGTAGCTCCAGTCTTCCCGACTGACAGACTAAAGCGCCGGCAAAACAACGTAGACCACTACACTTATTTCTGTTACAGATTTCATGGACTTTTAAATTTTTTACTTCAAGGAATACTGGTAAGAAATTTTTGCACTTCTGTCACTTTTACGACATATATTGCTGCACATAGACAAAATGCCAATTATTTCTCTTTTCTAAGTGACAATACATGTCATCCTGTTTAATACTCAGCATTCACGGAGGCAAAAGCACCTGAGGTGTACCTGTGTACCTTTATAATATGGAAGAGAGGAGATTTATTCTTCAGCAATTTTTCGCATTGCAATTGTCTTATTTTTTGGACTCTCAGTGATAACTTTCGCGGTTCTAAACCTGAACGCATCTGGCGTTGTGTTGTCCAACACTGTTTTCCTAACATGCTGTACTTTTTCTATTTTCACCTACGATATAAGGTAAGAAATCGTCGCTACATGTTACTTTTATAATTCAGAGTCATTTCTACTTTAATTTATAATACTTTTTCTGAAGTCATTACGCAGAATTTATAGCTACTTTTGTTAAATAACTATAAATTTCTTTACAACTAATTTCAGTGACTGTAAATGGAAAGTAAATACAGTTTCTTACTCATCTCGGCTGCAGTTTAATTGCACACATTCCGCTTTGAGCCACTCATGTCTGCTTGCATCTATAAATAATGGATTATATCCCACACATACAAATTTTACAGTGCGTCAAAGAGGCCAAATTATTAAAGAGATGTCGCATGTGTAATTACCACAGCGTTCGGCACACATTCCTGTGAGAAATAAATTACTAAATATAAACTAAAATTTACTTACGCGTGCAAACAATTTTTTCCTGCAATGTGAAGGCTTAGTTTGATGGCATCACTAACGAATCACAATCAGACAATCAGACAGAGAGACGCACCATAATCGTAGGAAGTATGGAAATTAAAACGACTGTTTTACTATATACCCTACTTTACGAAATATTTCTCCCCCTAATTTTGGAAGATGAAGAGAAGGAAATCGGTTCCCAATCGGTATTAATATTTTACATCAAACATTTGGCTGTTCTGCCTTGTTACGTGTTTAGCGACCTTGAATTGAAACCTATCATTTTACTAGAATGAATAATAGGGGATTAAATTGAAGCTCAATATAGAAAACGTCCGAAATTTCTGAAGTTTATAAAAAAATGTATTTTCTGTGTTATATTACGGTAAAAGATTAAATACATTTTCTAGTAAGAGAATATTCGTTACAAGTATCAGATTAATTCCACAACAAGCCTTCATGAAAATTTTCAGCCTTAAACACAACAATTGGAAAGCTGTACTTGATAGAAGTTTCCAGGAGACAACAGAGGATCGGTCTGTCTGAGCACTGCAGAAAAATGTTGAAGAATCGTCATAATGAAAGTGTGTGAGGATGATGCAAATGGCAAACAGAGGAGCCTCAAAACCGATCAATATAATGCCAACTTAAAATGAAATGATATTCCTTAAACATGTTTTTAGGTAGGTGACAAACACAAAATAATGTATTAGAAACGAAATACAGTTCTTTTTCTTAGGTTATGGACCTTGCCGTCTTGTTGCAAATAAACTTGTTGTGACACTGTCTTCACATTGAATTATCTGCCATGATAATGCATCTGCTTTATTAGTAGTCATTGCGAAAGGCGAGATATGGCAGTTTGCTCTATGACACATAAAGTAGCTTGTTTCCTGTGTTCATAAATATCAATTGATGTAATTGTGACTAACAGAACTCGCGAATAGAAGAATTAGACGATAGACTTTAACTGTTAACACTTTCCATTACACAGCAGACCCGTCAGAATACAATAATTTCATTTACAATGTATGGTACAGTACACAAACATTTTCGAAAACAAGTTAATTTCTTTCTGTTGTATTAGTCAATATCACAGTAAACTCACTGCTCAGATGAAACCCACACTGACACTTTCCTGGAATATTGGGATAAATCGCTCTGTGAGGAAAGTGCAATATTCAGGTACACTTAGGTCACTGGAATACTGAGAAATATTAGTTTTTTTTTCATTGTATATTTTTCTAAATGGGCGTGTTAGTATAAATACGAACCGAAAAGAAAAAATGCTTAGACAAGAAAACTTTGGAAAGAAGAATCCTCAACAATTTACGAGCCTCATCTTTCAAGGAAGAAGAATTTTCTTTATAGTAGGTAAACGTTTAAATGGGCCCGTGGAGAGAGACAGCTCAAACTTCAGAAGTGTGCATTCACTCAAGGAGCCAGGAATAACTCAAAGTATCATTGCCACTAAATCCCGTCACTCGTAACTATTCTAAGCCAGTGTAATAAAAGCTTCTCCATAGCATCCTTAACATTACAACTTTATCTATGTAAAAATCTCCACCGCTTCCTCGTTCCCCTCAAGTTTATAACTTAAGCTTTTGTACGCTTACGTATTTTTCATCTCTGTACATTTGCTGCATGTCCGAACAATTTTCTCTTCTTCAGTTTTATGGCTGCGTTATTATTTCATAGTGAGTACAAATTATGAAACTGTTCCTTAGTGCATTATTTTCATCCGTCTCTTTCTCCATTTTCTCTGTCAGGTCGCCTTCCTCACGCATTTCTCTCTCACGTCCTCAATCTACGTTTTATTTCTTATAACCTTCACTTATAGACTTCCTAATTATTTAATTTTTCTATTTTTAGGTACAGTTTTTATTAAACGCCATGCTTTTACGCGCCATAACGCTTCATTCGCACTGTTTCCCGCTGTGCTATCTGTAGCGTCCACTTTCTTCGCGGTTAATAATCCTACACAATGACCTCGGCCAATTTTCAAACATTCATTATTATTCAGCAGAATATTTACCTATGGACTGAATAATAATGTACATTCGGCACCAACAGACAGCAAGATGATGTAATCGAGATATTGGAGAGAATGTCAACGAAGTCCGTGCTTCTTTTCAACCGTATCACACTATCCATATCAAACATGGTTTACTGTTGTTTTACAATTTCCACGAATAAGGTACTCAAAGCGTGGAATCAGATTTCGGGCTTCGAGAGAATTTCACCTTTCTTCCTTACGACGTACACTTGACCGTATTTTAAATGTGTCAACAAGCATTTGTTTTATGTAGGTTTGTCACAGTAAGAAGGATATAAGTTGACCATATTTGTGACCCATGTGCTGAGGTCAATATTTACACTCGCATGAGACCCAGGAAAGAAGAGAAACACGAAAAATACATAACACGAATTCTCAAAATTTATAGACTACTCTCCACGAAACATTAATATGTTGCTCAAATCGTGGAGGGTGAAACAGGCAGTGCATAAGTTAAACCAATGCTCGAGGGAGGTACGTAAACCGTATGGAAGTTTGGTGCCAAAGTCGTGAAACGTATCTTATTGGGAACTTAGGCGTAAATTCGAGGAAGTAGTAAAAGCGATTTACGCAGCGTTGCGGGGGTTTGAAATCGGGTATTTCACACTAACAGAATCTTCAAGAAACCTTGACAGACAGAAGTGGAAATGTGCGTAAATGTTTGTACATACGTGGTACAATATGCGCTCGTTTCATTTCTGCAACTTTTATGTGGCATTTACCACTGTGATAAACGTAATCCTAATCCGTGCAGTGTGATAACATCAGTGAGATTAGCTTGAAAACAAATGGTTTTTCCAATAAATTAAATGCAGACAAGCGACGTGATTAAATAATTAGTTCCTTGTAGCCGTGTCCCCTTTGAGAAGTTTAGACTTGCTGTGTTAGTTAAAAATGCCTTTTATTTTATGACAAACTGAGATTCATGATCATATTCCAAAGAAACCTTCAGATTCACGAGTCCTGATATACACAAATCCAGTCTACGCTTTCGCATTCTATTTCAATATCATCTTCCCCTCTATGCTTAGATATTTCAAGATGTCTCTTTACTTAATGTTCTCCTACCAAAACTGTGTCTACCTATGAATTTATTTTCTCTCCCATATGTGTCAAATTCCCTGTCCATTTTAACTTACTGAATTTGATCATCCAAATATTTGACGAACAGTAATCATTAAAACCTCACTGTGCAATTCTGTCCTATTACCCCCTCCTTCGCAAGTCCAATTTTTCCTTCAGCACTGTTCCTGGCCACTTTCTGTCCGAGTTCTTCCCTTTATAGGAGAGAAAAGGTTGTGTACGTGTAGAAAACAAATGGAAAATTGTAGCGTTGCCTATTTTGATCTTTAGTCTTAGATAAAAATTGGAAACAAAAATTATTCAGAACCAAACAGCAATAAGGTTTTCGAAGGTATTGGTAAGAAATTGCAACTACTCGCCGCTTAATAACCTAGAAGACGGCAGTTCTCAGCTACTTCGAAGCGGAAACCTGAAATCACGCAAAGGTTTCCAACTTTTAGTCTATTTTAATTGCTCTTGGTTTAAATGTTTATGTCGTAGTGTCGTCAGAACTTTTGTGAAATTTCCCACTTTTACCACGGGTTTATACTCACGAGAATCTTCCTACTGTGGCTCTTTCTCCCGCATTCTGGCGATGATTCTTGAACAAAAGCTCGCTGAATCTCGTCTACTTTTACTTCTTCTTCTTCTTCTTCTTCTTCTTCTTCTTCTTCTTCTTCTTCTTCTCTATAGGCTAGCGCCTGTTCTTCCAGAGGTTAAGGCGGGGGGGCTTTGATGAGACTCTCTTTCCATCGTTTCTTCGGTCTGCCTCTTCTGCGCACTCCCTGTGGACGACTGTCTCTAGCGATCTTTGCCAGACGGTTGTCCTCCATTCTTCCCACATGAGCATCCCACTCCCTTCTTCGATCCTCAGTCCATTTGATTATGTCCTGAATTCCGCTTAAATGACGGAGTTGATCTCTACGGATTTTATCTCTAAGCGTTTTTCCGTGTATTGCCCTTATAGTTTTCATCTCTGTTGTTCGTAGAATTTGTTGAGTATAGGCTGTTTCTGCTCTCGTTTCCGACGCGTATGTCAACACAGGGCGCACATTGGTCTTGTAGATACGAACCTTACATTCTGTTGACATATATTTATTGGACCATATGAGGTTGTAAAGGCAACCTGAGATGCGAGCCGCTTTCATTGCTTGTATCCTCACCTCCTGCTTGAGGTCTCGAAGGGCTGATATCTCAGCCCCCAGGTAATTAAACTTTGACACTTGTTCTATTGAGGTACCTCTTAATTCAACCTCGCATTTTGTGTAGTTTCTTGAAATTGTCAGGAACTTTGTTTTGTTTAGAGATATTTCCATGCTTAGCCTTTCGGCTATCTGATCAAATCTAAGTAGTGGGGTTTGTAGATTTTCTTCACTGTCTGCTATCAAAACCGCTTCGTCTGCGTAACATATTATATTTATCGGTACTTTCCCCATCCTGTATCCTAGCTCCTTCGGCAGATTCGTTATGATTTTGTCCATTATAAGGTTAAAGAACATTGGGCTCAGCGAGTCGCCTTGTCTGACTCCATCCTTTATTATTAAAGGTCTAGATGTTTGGTTATTTGAACGTATTCGCGCTATTGTATTAGTATTCAATTCTTTAATTACCATTACTATCTGTTCAGGGACTTCTCTTTCTCTCAGACACTCTATCACGTCGGCCAGTCTCACCCGATCAAAAGCTTTTGTAAGGTCGACAAAGCACATATATGCCGTGTGATTGAACTCTATGGATTTTTAAGCGATTTTATGCACTATAAAAATAGCATCTGTTGTTGACCGATTTTTGTCTACATTTACGTTCAGACCAATCATTTTATACCAAATGAAAAGATTTCTCGTTTCTCCACAAAATTAACGTCATCTTCTTAGGCCTGAAACACGTTGCCCTTTCTATTTGCAGCCATCTTTTTCCTCTTTTAAAACTGAAAGAACGCATTAAACTATCTGCCTTTCAGGTCATTAGGAATGAAGTCATATTAGAATAAATTTAGGCGTTCGAAACTTATTACGGGTTACACTGTAAAACATTTCAATTAGGTTCATTATTTTCACGGGTGTATCTAAGACAATTAGAGATCTTTAGTCAACACTTCTCCTGGCACCACCGAATCTTCGGCTTCTTCACATCTACCAATAGCTGCTGTATACGTATAACTGACCTATTGTGTTTCCATTAGTTCTCTAGTATCTGACGACAGCAGAACATGTGAATAGTAGTTGATCTGCTGTGTCGAAATTTACATTGACCCTTCCCAGTAATTGCTTCTACATATGGAATTATCGTTAATTGTTTTTTTTTTGGGGGGGGGGGATTAAAAACACTACTGTTAGTGTTGTAACCCTTACCATTAGTAGGCACAGTAACATGCAACCTCTCATTAATCCCAACAGGAAACATAACCAAAAGTATATCACAGTTCTAATGAATGGGTTGTTATTAAACTGATGGTCACTGTTACCCAACACATGGATCCTACGGTCCATTTTTAAGACTTCGTGTCACGGTTGTTAGCACTGACATCGACCAGCTACGACCAGTGACCGCATAAGATTCTCTTCTGTCTTCCTCTACCATATACTGGTCACCAAGAGAAACCATGTACCTCTCATGACGGACCATCACTACGGCCTATCATAAGATATCTGATGGTGTGTGTTCTGAAATAAAGTCACTCATTGTCACACTATATTGAACTCGGCTTTCAATACAATTAGCTGCCACTGTCTTCTATGTCTTTAGTTCCTGAATACGAGCACTGCAGAATAAAGTAAGGAAAATATACCTCAAGTGATTACAATAATTAGAATTGTGGAAAGAATAATTTGTTTCCTCTTTGCAGGATCCTTTGCCAGAATAAGCGTTCAACTTGTGGCCTATTTCATCGAGTCCCTGCACGAGTACTTTTATTTACTATAGCTTTTGACACGTGACTTTCCTCGCTCTACGTATTGTACAACTGTCTAATAGGATTTCGGGAATCTATCGTAAATTGCTTTCCCTGAACACGTAGATACGCGTCACTGCAGTTCTGTAGACATTTTACTCCAATCGTCTGTGACTTTTTGTATACACAATTCAGTTTTTTTTTTTTTGTGGTAGCATTGTTATGGATTACGACTTGGCTTATGAAGAAGAATGATAGATTGCAAGAAGAAAACTTGATGGTTACATGGCACAGGTAATGCCTAATAGAAACCATCAGATACTATACCTATAAATTGGTTTCTAATCCTGCTTTTTTGGAAAACCATTGACCTACTTTAGTAAAACAAAATGAAATCCTTTTATTTTTTCTCGTGGCTCAACAACCCTAGGGGGTCTAGGCCTCCCCTATAAGATTTCTCGATTACACTCAGACACACCACACTCGGTAGGATTCCTCTGGACGAGAGTCCGACCCGTCGCAGAGACCCGTACTTGACAGCAAATAACACGCGCGAGAGACAGACACCCCGGCGGGATTCGTAACTGCAGTCCCAGCAATCAAGCAGCCATAGACCCACGCTTTAGAGTGCGTTCCACTGGGAGTGACAGTAGAAGTGCTCACCGAGATTAATTTGTGTATATATATATATATATATATATATATATTCACTGCTTTTTATTTGTAAATGCACACTCAATAACCTAAGCAATAAAAAGATGGAGAAAGTTAGACCACATGGATGTGAGTGAACTACTCGTATGTCACTGATGAACACAGGCACCAAATCTGATGTTTATTGGACCGTGCATCATTCTGATAGCTGACGAATAAAAAACCAACTAGATGTCACTTGTTACTTTTGTTTTATTTCTTAGAGACTCAACATGTTTCAGGCATTAATATGCACATCTTCAGGAGATACACAACACCAATGAACACTAACAGCTCGTCAAATTACAGATCCAATAAGGCAGCACACTACGCTCAAGAAAACATTACGAGCAACGCACATAAAAATTCACAACTGTTTACATCAACAGTAAAACGTTACTAGCCACAACAAAGCGACAAAACACATCACACCAATCACACAACACTAAGCACCATAAATTTACGCTAACGTTAACTCCTCCATCTTTGCAGAACGAAACGGCCAATGTGGTAGTTCAACAACATAGTCGCAAACTCCTGAAGATGGGCATATTAATGTTCGAAACATGTTGAGTCTCTAAGAAGTAAAATAAAAGTAACAAATGACATATAGTTGGTTTTTTATTCGGCAACAGACACCAAATATTCTCTACAGCTTTACTTTCCACATTAAAAGTGAAGTAACTAAATGCGCCTACCCAAAGAAGGTTAATTAAGTAATTCCGTGAATCCTTAACGCATAATAGGCACATGCTACCGTGGGATTGGGAGACGGCAGCATGCAGAGGAAGCTGATGAAGTGGCCACATGTTGCTGCCTAGCTATAGCTACTGTGCGTGCATAACTTTGTATTTCCTTACTTCTTCATGTACTTCCCTAGAAGTCCGAAACACAGAATCGTGAAGTGTAAAAAGGATTCACCTACTCGCTCAGCAGATCTGAGATTTGAATACAAAATTGCCGCTGCTACGTAATTATTTGAACAACCAACAAAATTTTAAAATGAATTCCAGTAAATGTTCACGTATTATGGCAGCACAAAACGATAACATATAATGTCATAATTATTAAAATTACAAGTGCGAGGTGCTGAGAAACTTAGTTTATTACGTAACTATCTCTTAACATGGTTAAGTTTTTACGGTAAAGAGTGGTTAGCACCTTTCTCAATCCCCAAGCTGGATGACCACACCCTGTCGGCTGTCCGTAACTGCTTATTCAATATGTTCACTGCTACTGTCCATACTGGAAGTCGTTCCCCCATTTGCAGCCTAAGGATCCGCCATGCTGTGGTGACAGGGACCCACTTACCACAGCTCTGTTCTTTGTTTACATTCATATACCAAGATTTGTAACACCGAAACTAACGTACATTTTCACGTTCCCGTTCTCAGCACCTATAAACTTATATATATATATATATATATATATGTGTGTGTGTGTGTGTGTGTGTGTTAGGAAAAAAATCAAATTGTGAGCGTTAATTTATCTCACTTTTCCTCTCCTTCGATGACAGATACTTGGCACTGTAAGTACCTGCAATAACTGACGGTATGAAGTCACCACACGACAGCTTCCGTAATTCTTCCATTGAATATGTTTGGAATTGCTTCTCAGACATTGATGATTTTATAACGTTTGAATCCAACTTCCCATCTGTCGTAAGGATATGATATAAAGGAGTAGATAATAGATCCAGTACTAGTATTTGGTAATTCATATTTAAACACGTGAATTACTGTCAACGATGCTGCTATAATTGTGAAGCGGAAATTTTGAGATACCAGCACATTATTAGGGCACAACATATATTTTCTTTATGGATGGATCGTATAATTTTTTCTTAAGTTAATTCATAAACAATGTTTATATTTATATTTTTACGCTGTGGTACTTCAACTTGTTCTTTTATAGTAAACTTGATAAGGGCACAACTGGACCGCAAAAAGTTATGGATGAAATAAAACTGTATGGGCATGCGAATCTCAGGGTGCATAGTTGGTTTATTTTAACGACAGACCAGACACAAGCGGTAGGAACACAGCATTGCAGGGTGTATGAAAACTTGGCGTGATGCTGCCAGTGATAGCATAAAAGATAGAAGGATGACAGGTCAGGTTTATTTTTTCTTCTGACATAAACACCAAAGAGTGAGAAGAAAGACCGGTTTAAAAGGATTATGTCTAGTTCTTGCCTTCGACAAGTTTAGATAATTCTGGGCTTCAGTTCACGTTGCACGAGCTGACAGTTGTGTCTTCGCCCATAAGAAGCTGCCGTAAACTACAGACCATTGCATCGAAATTAAAGTAAACAGACTCTGACGTTTCTTACCCAGTTTTTCTTATAACGTGACAAATTTCGATCTTTCATGATAATAATATTTTGAAAATTGGCGGGTTATGTTGATAAAATCAAAGGGGTAGGTACATGTGTCGTCCCTGTGTGGGTGAAGGTCGCTTTTAACTTTGCAGTTACATCCTTGTGACATCATCGCTCCGGGACGTGCTTTATGTGATCGTTTGTTGTGTTTCAGAAGTGGGACACTGGAGTAATAAAACAGGCAGGACTTACTGTCTTCGTCGTGATTTCTTCGGGCAAACATTGGAAGTTACAATATGAGAGCAAAACGTGTTCCAATTGAAGGTCAATTAAAATTAAACAAATCCACCCATATCCAGCGTGACTTCAAACAAGAATTTGACACAAACTAGAAAAATTACTTTCAAAAACGAAATAAGCAGGCAGATATACAGGAGGAAGGGATCTCCATTAATTCCTTTATGTCGTGAATGTTTCTCAAATAAAGTGATCGTGTAGCACACTCTAAATTTGGAGGCGAGATTTTCCACACTCGTTCAGACCGGCCCTGGGGTCCATCCAGCCGCCTATACAATGGGTACCGGGTCTTTCCCGTGGGTAGAGCGGACGGGGCGTGACGATGACCACCAACACCCATCTATCTCCAAAGTCAAAGAAAGAGCAGAGCTATACCTCTACGTCCCCTCTGGACTTCCGTGGTCTGTTAGAGGTAGAATTTTACCTTTACCTTTACACTCTAAGTGAAGTTCATAGCTCTCCTTAAATTTCATTGGCCATAATAAAGATTATATGTAAATATTATGCCGAAATAACCTGTCTGAGTTATTAGAAATATGTCATACCCTTCGTGACTAATTTGAGGGTACGTAAATTGCTGTGATTTTCACCACAGATGTCAGAAATATATTGTCGTTTTTACGATAGAGGTCGATGGTGACTCTTCATTGTGAGGTGCAGGTTTTGGCTAAAGAAAGATCTTTTATATCTATGGTTATGTTTTCCCTGTGACGTACGAGGTGAAACTGAAAAGAGATCTGAACATCCAGCAAATCATACAACAGAGTACACATACAACCACGTGACAGGATTACGATACGCGAAATTAAGGTTTCATTTGCTCGACGATTAAACACAATAGGCAATCTTCGTGTGACGTAATATTGAGGTGCTTTCGCATAACCATTGTTGGCATAAGTGTCTGAATTCTTGCCTTAGTTATCCGGCACGCAAATCGCATCTTCTCTGAGCTGCATTATATTGCTATCTGTGGCTTGTCTGGTTCTACCATGTTATTGCACGTTACCTTATAAGCGGTATGCTTTTCGGGAAAAAATTGTTGAATATAAAACGTGCTTTTTGGTTTTCTCTACAACTTTTTTTCGAAACATTTCTCATTCTGAGAAGAACTGAGGGAGATATTATAAACTTATATAGGTCTCCATGTGAAGTATCCGTTATTCTTGTCATGCATTAAAGGAACTTAAATTTTCTAGAGAGATTTTCGAAAAATACTCAAATATAAAATTTCATAAAATTTCGTCCAGTGGGAGCCGAGTTGTTTTTGCTGACGGACAGAAGGACGGACGGACAAATAGTTGCTTTTGGCAATTTTGAGAGCACACCTAAAAGTGACCAGTGGAAAAGGCAATGGAGTAACTGAGAATGTTAAGGCAGCCCTTTTGTGACGAGCAATGGCTAGTGTTATAAATGTCTTCAAAGAAAACCTCGATTCGGAAGTCAATTTCGGTGCCAGCACCGACTATTATTGCTTCGGCTGTCTCATTCTAGGCAACTACGAAATGCATTCCATAAATCACACCCAACGCTAAAGAAACCGAAAGTCGCATGCGAGTTGCTGATACACCTCTTTCGTATGCGGGAGGTCCTGTTTTCAAGTCTTAAAAAAATATGGCTGACTGAGGTTTTTCGTAATTTTCCTCATCCCTCTAGGCAAATTCCGGAATAACGCCTGAAACTACGCCACTACATAATCGTTGCATACCTGACAAATTTCGTTGTTTTCTAGCAACTTTACCATTCGGAGCTAAGCAATGTTTGTTCATGACAGCGCCGTTAAATTAAAAATCGAACTTGAAGCATAAAGTAACTTTGGATTTACTTCTTGGACTACTTATGTCTGGTTGTTGAATTGGGTTAGGTTTGTTCGCTGTATTTTTAGCAACTTTCCGCAAAATTGCGAAAATCATCTATTAGCTTCGACATGTCTGTCCGTCTGTCTATCTGTCTTTATGTCTATCCGTCCATTCACATGGAACAACTCGGCTCCCACTGGACGAATTTTCATGAAATTTGATATTTGAGGTTTTTTTTTAAATCTGTCCAGAAAACTGAAGATACATTAAAATCTGACAAACCAACAGGTACTTTACATGAAGACCAATATACGTTTTTGATCATATCTTGCTCAGTTCTTCTTAAAATGAGAAAGGCTTCAGACAAAGTGTAGAGAAAATGCGAACAAACATTTTATGCTCAATAACTTTCTTTTTCGAAAAACTTGCCATTATGATATAACGTGGAAAAATGTTTTAGAATCGGGCAGGCCACAGATGACAATATTGCGTATGAGTGTTGCATGCTGTGTACCTAAGCCTACAAACACACTCTCAGAATAGGCAATATTTATTCCTTTTCCACTGCAATAATGGTTGAACAAACGCACTTCTAGGACTGATTACACTACAATGTCTGTTTAGTTAAATATAAAAACTCCCCGTTTTCTGCTACATGTAAACACATTTGTTATTGAATTTATTTATTTATTAACTTTCTGTGAAGCGGCTGTGTAAAATCAGTAACGGAATGATTATGAACAATACCGTTTAGGTTAATGTGAATTTAAGTGGTTTTAGACGGATAGATGTTTTCTTCACGCGTGTAATTTTGAGGATGCCGGTGGTCTGAGTAGTGACACAGCATCATTAGGTGAGCGGTAATACGTTCATTCGAAACAATCGGCTCCCCTCACCCAACGACGCAGCATTACTTCCCAGACGGCGGAAACTTCAGTTACGCCGCTACGGAAAATTTGAAATGAACATTTGTTTGGGGAGCGTAATTGCAGAAAATGACGAAATATTTAAGGCTAAAATCTGTAACCGGAACCACGAACTCGAAAAGTTCCTGCGACCACCGGTGTATTGTGTAGGAGTATTAACCCCTCCACAGCGTCATTCGGCGAATGCGCTTGCTGCATCACCCGTCATGCCGTGCTATGCCTGTTCTTTCATTCGTCACGACCGTTAACCCAAGACTACACACATCTCTTTCTTCTGTTTCTCTTACAGTGATCATTTACACAACCTTTATTTTTTCTCTGACTACATTTGTGTATGACTTTATAGTGTTTATTGTGCTCTTTACTGTATCATTCACGCAAAAAGATAACAACCTTGTGCACTGCAGGCAACGTCAGAGAGAGGACCTTGAAGACCAGTTGTGTGGTGTCTATATGCCTGTCCGCAGTCTGTGGTCCGCGCAGTGCTGGATCGCCTTCAGACTCTGGTGCACCGAGTGGAGGCGCTCTGGAATGGTGGACGTATAGTGTAGCAGCTGTTCACGGTGCCAAGGACTGACAAAGCTTACTTGTTTGAGCTTACTGAAAAGGTAAGTTAACAAATTTTCGAGTCGACCTTGACGGTAGATAATGTCGAACACGCTGTATTTCCTTGGTTCAATGCCCTTCATCTAGTGAGTTTTACAATTCTCACACGGTTTCATGAATCCCCTCTCAACCCCATTTCTTCTCCATGCGATTTTATAAAATTCTAGGGTTAACTTTCCATTTCCAGTACCTTTTGTGAATGATGCGGGTCACTAAGCATTGACTTCTGCTCTAGTTCTTTGGTAGAAGGAGCAATACCCACAGTCACATTGAATGTATTTTACTTCCAATGCAAAATTCAGATAAAAGGGAATTATGCATTAAAATTATAGATACACAAAAATTTTAACTTTAAAAATTGTGGAATATATGGCGATGGTTCAAGTATACTCGGATTTACTTAAGGCATGTTCTAACATTCTGAAGACACTAATCAGAACTTTTGTCTTATCACTGCGTGAACATTAATCGGAGTTTCTCTCTTAAGACTGTGGGAAAAATAATCAGAATTTGTGTCGTAACACTGAGAGAAAGCTAATCAGAATTCTTGTCTGAACACTGAGGAAAATAATTAGAATTAACATCTTAGTACTTTGAAGACACTAATCGGGAACTCTATCGTAATTACAGGACGTTAATCGGGATCTGTGTCGTAATTAGAGGACACTAATCGGGATGTGTATTGTAATTAAAGGACACTAATCGGGATATGTGTCGTAATTAGAAGGCACTAATCTGGAACTGTGTTGTAATTAGAGGACATTAATCGGGATGTGCCTTGTAATTAGAGAAAATTAATCGGGATCTGTGTCGTAATTAGAGGACACTAATCGGTAACTGTGTTGTAATTAGGGGACATTAATCGAGATAAGTGTCGTAATTAGAGGACACTAATCGGTAACTGTGTTGTAATTAGGGGACATTAACCGGGAACTGTATTGTCATTAGAGGACGTTAATCGAGATAAGTGTCGTAATTAGAGGACACTAATCGGGAACTGTATCGTAATTACAGGACGTTAATCGGGATCTGTGTCGTACTTAGAGGACACTAATCGGGATCTGTATTGTAATTAAACGACACTAATCGGGATATGTGTCGTAATTAGAAGACACTAATCGGGAACTCTGTCGTAACTAGAGGACATTAATCGGGATCTGTGATGTAATTAGAGGACACTAATCGGGAACCGCGTTGTAATTAGAGGACATTAATCGGGAACTGTCGTAATTACAGTACACTAATCGGGATCTGTGTCGTAGTTAGAATACACTAATCGGGATCTGGGTCGTAGTTAAAGGAAACTAATCGGGAACTGTAACGTAATTAGAGGACATTAATCGGGAGCTGTTGTAATTACGGTACACTAATCGGGTTCTGTGTCGTAATTAGAGGGCACTAATCGGGAATTGTGCCGTAATTAGAGTACACTAATCGGGATCTGTGTCGTAATTAGAG
>Ga0123355_10008360_pt1 | contig 15647 bp, 11 predicted proteins | sample TergutEmb28metaG_3_FD_89872 | JGI IMG/M metagenome (GOLD analysis project Ga0123355, IMG submission 89872) | Embiratermes neotenicus P1 segment gut microbial communities from Petit-Saut dam, French Guiana - Emb289 P1 | ecosystem: Host-associated > Arthropoda: Insects > Digestive system > Gut ... | reverse complement strand
TTACTCACAGTACACATGAATGCAGAGCTATAATTTTGTGTTTACACATAGTACACATGAATGCATGGCTATAATTTTGTGTTTACACACAGTAAACATGAATGCAGGGCTATAGTTTTGTCGTTTACTCACACTACACATGAATGCAGGGCTGTGTTTACTCACAGTACACATGAATGCAGGGCTATAATTTTGTGTTTACTCACAGTACACATGAATGCAGGGCTATAATTTTGCGTTTACACACAGTACACATGAATGCAGGGCTATAATTTTGTGTTTAATCACAGTACACATGAATGTAGGGCTATAATTTTGTGTTTACATACAGTACACATGAATGCAGGGCTATAATTTTGTGTGTACATACAGTACACATGAATGCAGGGCTATAATTTTTTGTTTACACACAGTGCATATGAATGCAGGGCTATAATTTTGTGTTTACATACAGTACACCTGAATGCAGGGCTATAATTTTGTGTTTACTCACAGTACACATGAATGCAGGGCTATAGTTTTGTGTTTACACACAGTACATATGAATGCAGGGCTATAATTTTGTGTTTACTCACAGTACACATGAATGCAGGGCTATAATTTTGTGTTTACTCACAGTACACATGAATGCAGGGCTATAATTTTGTGTTTACATACAGTACACATGAATGCAGGTCTATAATTTTGTGTTTACACACAGTACATATGAATGCGGGGCTATAATTTTGTGTTTATTCACAGTACACATGAATGTAGGGCTATAGTTTTGCGTTTACACAAAGTACACATGAATGCGGGGCTATAATTTTGCGTTTACACACAGTACACATGAATGCAGGGCTATAGTTTTGTGTTTACACACAGTATATATGAATGCAGGGCTATAATTTTGTGTTTACTCACAGTATACATGAATGCAGGGCTATAATTTTGCGTTTACACACAGTACACATGAGTGCAGGGCTCTAATTTTGTGTTTACACACAGTACATATGAATGCAGGACTATAATTTTGTGTTTACTCACAGTACACATGAATGCAGGGCTATAGTTTTGTGTTTACTCAAAGTACACATGAATGCAGGGCAATAATTTTGTGTTTACACACAGTACATATGAATGTAGGGCTATAATTTTGTGTTTACACACAGTACATATGAATGCAGGGCTGTAATGTTGCCTCTTCTTTGGTGTGTGAAATTCACTCTGTTATATTAAGGGAAAAACAGAGGCCGAGGGTGTTCCGAACAGGGTGATGTACAAGTGATGGGGAGGATATTCGTACCAAAAGGGTAGAAACAGGAGACTGGAGAAAATGGAATAATGATGAACTTCGTGATGTGTATTCTTCACCAAGTATACTGTGGTTGTTCAAATGAAGGAGAATGAGATGGGTGCATATGACACATATTGAATAGGAGAGAAATTCATGCAGGATTTTGGTGGGGAAACCCGGAGGAAAAAACCATTTGGTAGACTGAGGCATAGATGGGAGAATATTATTGAAATGAATTTTAAAGAAATAGGATTGGAGGCATGGACTGGATTAATGTGGTTGAGGAGAGGGTCAAGTGGCAAGCTGTTGGGAACACCATAATGCATCTTCATGTTGCATAAGATGCAGGCAATTTCATATCTAACTGAGGTGCATGTAGCTTCTTAAGAGGGACTCTGTTCCTTGGAGTTATTTAGTTAATTAGTTTATTATGTAATTAGTCCTTGTACTCTTGACAGTAAATTTTCATGATCGTTGCATACCGATCACTCCCTTTATGTACATATCTGTTCTGTGAAAATTGTTGCAGAATGTGGAAGTCCATAAAGTGAAATCCATGGCAGCATGAGTAAATGTACTGACCCATGTGTTTGCTTGCCCCGATATCCAGATCGTTTGTCTGCGAAAGCAAAAAGTAGTCCTTCAAGTAACCAAAACCTACATATTATGATGTGTTGAAGCAAAAATCAGTGTGGGTAATATCATTAAAGTGAGGGAAGTGTGTACTTCATTGTATTGTATAAAATGACATGTAGTTTTTGTCCACAGGTTGAATACTCCTTGGTTCCTCAAGATGGCAGTGGTGGAAGTTCAGGATTGGAAGATGCTTTCCGCATTGATCCCAAGTCAGGTGTAATAACAACTCGATCTGCACTGGATCGTGAACAGGTGGAAGTGTACACTGTGGTTGTTATGGCTACAGATCAAGGTTTGCCATCAGCTGGAGGTCAGCGATCATCAACATGTACAGTAGTAGTGCACGTTATAGATGATAATGACAACTACCCACAGTTCACTGAACGGACGTACACAGTACAAGTGCCAGAAGATGTTAATTGGAATAAAAACCCTGTAATTGCTGCTGTCAAGTAAGTTGCTTCTCTGTACTTTTGGCCATTAATTACTTATGGTATTTTAGGGCCAGGATAGCTCAGTCACTACAGTGTCCAGGCTAAGGGCTGGATGACCAAGACGTTTTGTCATTCACGTACTCTGGGATGTGTCTGTGTTGCTGGGTTAATGGTTTATGATGTTCCATAGGGCCAAGGACCGGAGTTCGTTCTTCATTTTGGTCCTTTAAAATGTCTAGAACCATCAATCCTGTGACATAGCAGTATATGCTAGAAGGCCTGAATTCTATGAAATAGAACAGTAAGAACCTCAATCTCACAACTTAAGAATTGTGTTTAACTTTCATGGGAGTAAATTTTTTCTGATCTATTGCTTTAACTATGGGAATTTCAGGAAATATGTGATACCTGGACATGTATTTGTTTTATGGTAGATACTTGTTCTTAATTGTGATCATAAGATGATGCAGCATCAGTGTTCGGAAGTCATATTGTCACACAGCAGGCCCACATTCAGTATCAGACTACAAACTTGTGGGAGTTAGCTATTTCAATCAGTTTTCAGCATATTCTGTGAACTTACATACCTGTGTTCCTCTCATGGTTTACAGTAAACAAGACTAAAATGTGAAAACATGAAGTTGCTGTGTATAGTGTGAAGGCATGTGGTGGAATGGAGGTATAGCTCCACTTGTTCTTAACCTTAGCAGTGTATGGGTGTGAGGGTTGAGCAATTTTATTCCCAGAGAAAGATCCCCTGGTTTCCATTGAGTAAGAGGCTATATGGGTCCTAGAGGAGGTCTGGACATTTTGGAGAAGAGAAACATCTCTTGCTCCAGTAGGAAATAAACCACAATTCCTGGTATATCCAGTCCATTGCCTAGTACTACAACAGCTGAATTAACTCAGCTTCTAAGATGTTTCCTTAATTAGGAAATGACACTTTAGTGTGTCTTTTATATCCATTCTATGTTTATTCATGTATGATTTTCTGAATTGAGTGTGATGTATGACATTTTTTTCATGTAAGAGCTGTGGATGCTGACCAAGGCAACAATGCAGCAGTAAGGTATGCCATCATTGGAGGCAATACACAGGGTCAGTTTTCAATTGATAGCGTGAGTGGAGAGGTGTCACTGGTAAAACCGCTAGATTATGAGACACTTCGAAGCTACAGGCTTGTGATTAGAGCACAAGGTAAGCTCCCAGAATGAATCTGGTGACATCTTGTTACAGTATTTGGTACTTACTGTCTTTGGATGATGCGAGTTTCAGCATGTGAGTGGTCAAAAGTAAATTCACCTGCATGCCACAGCATTAAATACACAATTTGTGGACTTACTGTTCAAAAGAGTGTGTCAGAATTATTCTTACATGGTGTTTGGAATTTATTTTTTGTGAAAAGAAATTCTGCATGTTATAATTACTTTGCTGGGTGGAGGGGAGTACTTTGCTGTCCTCATATTCAGATGTGTATGGACTCTTGAAAATCTGTTGCCCCATTTAAGAGTTTGTGCATCTGAATCCTTATGGAAGTAACATATTGTCTGTACTATGAATTTCTGAATGAGGGAAAGTTCTTCAAGTTGTTAAAACTTGAGTGTTAAGCTTCCAAGGAAACCCCTTCAGCATTCTTCACAGTTGAATAATTATGCATATGATCTAACATTGCCTGTCGTAACTGAATGCTCTGTAATGATATCAGTACAAGGGAAGAAGTACCATCCTGTGGTTGGTATGTTTGTACTGTTTGTGTTTCCAGTCACTGTTGCTTTTTGTCACACACATTGATTGAAGGAGAGTCTCATTCCATAGAACATATCAGCAATTAAACTCACATAGTGAAAGGTAGAGCATGGCTGGGCTTAGAGTGAGCTGTGCAGTAGCAGGAGAGAGTGGGGTGCCCAGCCGACCGGCCACATGGTGCCTTACTGGTCTGATGGAACCAGTCTGGACACGCTGAAATGATCATGTCAGAATGGTTGATCATGAATGGAGGAACACTGTTATCTGTACGCAGACACTAGGGCTGTAGCATTGCTACAAACAAATATGATATGCCAGTTTTCACATTGCAGATGGTGGAAGTCCAAGTCGCTCGAACACAACACAGTTGCTGGTGAATGTTCTGGATGTAAATGACAATGCTCCCCGGTTCTACACTTCTCTCTTTCAAGAATCAGTTTCAGAGAGTGTAGCTACAGGATTTAGTATTGTCAGGGTAGGTGTGACCAGTGATACTGAATTGTTAGTGCATGTAACATAGTATGCATTTAATTGTGAACTATCTGAATCATTCACTCAGTTCTTACAAAGAAGCTTGCAGTTGCTCTCAGCTAGTCAAGAATTTCCCTGCATTTGTGGAATGTAAAGTTTCATTACTGGGTTCACAAGCTGGTTCTTGACTGGAGCTGAATGGATTGAGTCGTGTCCTACCCTGCTTCACTGAAATCCATTTTCATGTTATTCCATCATCTATACCTAGGTTTTCCTTGAGGTTTTCTAACTAAAATTTTGTATGCATATCATATATTGCCTCTTCATCCTCGTTTATCTGAATGACTACAAATTATGATGTTCCATGTTGTGTAACTTTCTCTTTCCTGTTACATACTTTCATGTAGGTCCAAGTGGTTTCTGTTTTTGTCAGCACCCTGTTCTCGTACACTCTCAGTCCTTGCCCTACCCTTAATATGGGACATCAAGTTTCACACACACACACGCACGCACACACACACACACAAAACTGCATTATAATCATTATATTTGTGGACAGCATACAGGAATACACAGGATGAAGCAAGTATTTTGCACTTTTGAGCTGCCCTTAATTTAAAACAAGGTCTGAAGTTTTAGCTGTGTATTTTGCAAGAAGCAGTCACACTTGAATGTAAATTTTATATATTTTTGGTGATGGTGGTTTTGTTCTGTAGGTACAAGCATATGATGCAGATGAGGGTGAGAATGCAGCTATTCGGTATTCTATTGCACCTCGTGACGAAGGTGGAGGCTCAACAGCAGAGCTGCCTGTCATAGTAGATGACCGTAGTGGTTGGATCTATACAACGCGGGAACTTGACAGAGAAGAACAGAGCAGATATCAGTTTCAGGTTTGCATATTACACAGTGTATTTGTGGATTTGAACAGCTTGAGGGTCTCAATACCGTCATTATTTTGTCTGATGAATATTGCTTTTTGCTGTCGGCTGCTATTGCAGTATGCATGTATTTGGCTTGCCAAGTGGCTAGGGTTTTTACCAGTGTTTCCCAAAATTTTTCAGTTGCGGATCCCTCTTGGGTTCAATAAATAAGTATGGTTCCTCATATACTTCATCACGTAAATTTAGACTGTTCGCATCATGGATCGTAAGTAGTCATATCCAAAATTAAAAATTTGTATCTCAGAACTGATTTTAGATAGCTATGAGTACATTCCAGTAGCATACATAACAATGCATTGTGTGATTTGATGTTAAGTAAAATGACTCACTCTTGTTGTGGATACAGGAAGTTTCTTAATTAAATATTCGAACAGTAATACAAAATAAACAAATCGCCAATTACATCCCATGATTATTGTTAACAAACCATTTTTCCTTCAATTAAAAAAGTAAGTTAACTTCAAAGTGGCCGTGACAGAATCATCTGGGAACCAGGTGCAGATCCCCTGGGATCTGCAGAGCACACCTTGGGAGCAACTGGATAGTGTGATAAGACTGCTGACAGAAATGACAAACGTTAAATGTTATTTTGTCAGATAAAATAGTGCCCCTTTATATGATGTATATTCCTAAATATGTGGTCACTAGTTAGAAATCAGGTATACTGTCACAGTCAGACTGTGATGAAGTCTGTGTCTGCTGTGCATGCCGTATTACCTCATCCTTTTTGTACTGCGAATTACAATTTATTGTGCTCACTACTAAGGGCACACCATGCTGACTGGATCCATCAGGTTCTTGGCCTGGGATTTATGGAGTTATGCTGTCTTATTTGAAGTTTATAAATTTAACCTTTCAATTACTCTGGTGTGTATAAGTGCCAAGTGCTGCCCAGGGTGAAGGAGTTTGAAATTTAAATTACTGTAAAATTAACACGCTTTTTGTAACTTGCACTGAGGCTGGCATTAAAGGTTTAATAGTTATCTGCTGTCAATACTTGTGTGCATATGTTGCAATGTATTGGTGTCTGCTGTTAATACTTGTGTGCATATGTTGCAATGTATTGGTGTCTGCTGTTAGTACTTGTGTAATGTATGTTGTAATATATTATCTACTGTTAAAAAACCTACCTCTTTAATTGTATTATATTTAGTGTGCTGAAGTCCAAGTCAGCATTACATTTGGCAGTTTAGAGTCACTTTATTGTAAACTTAACCCTTTGGCCATGCTGGGGTCTGAATTCCAATTGCTTCCCAGGGTGGAAAAATTTGAAATTTAGTGTACTGTAAAATGCAGTAATGTTGTTTGATGGACAGAGGCCAGTGACATGTGAGGCACTGACAGTTAGTGCAGTGCACAAAGGTTGGGGTTGAAGGATTAGTGTTTTAGTTGAAATGGGACATGCACAACAGAAGTGCATATCCTAACTCTTATGTGACAGAAGGGACTGTGTTGACATCTGATATTAATATTTCAAAATGCACATATGGTGATTTGGAAGACAGAATTGATATATCTGTTGCTAATGAAATATTTGTTCATTTCACTTCTTGTATTACGCAGGTGATGGCAGTTGATGGGGGTAAACCTCCTAGAAGTGCGTCAGCCAGTGTGGTGATCACTGTCCAGGATGTGAATGACAATGACCCAGTATTTGAGCCAAAGCTGTATGATGCTGTAGTTTCAGAAGATGATCCTCCGGGCACTCCAGTTGCGAGTGTTACAGCCACTGACAGAGATGAGAACCCAAGGTAACTGGTAACATCTTGTTTGTACATCACTCATTCATGGAGTTCATGCTTCTGTACCTAGAGCATTTACCTGAATGCAAAATGAGGATTTTTTCCTTATTGCGTGTCTGAAAAATTGGGGATTGTCCTTATAATTGCATACAAAATTACATACTTACTGTGTAAATATTTTCCTGAAAATCGAAGGTGGTGGGGGGTGGACATCCTTATATTCAGGTGAATGTGCTAAATTAATCTTTATCACTTAAAGATTTTTCGAACTTTATAGGTGATTAAAATGCTGTCATAAATAGCTGGTGGGAAATTAAATGTTATCCAAAGTAAAGTGAAATATGAAAACGTTGCCAGAATCAGCACAACCTCCCAGATGTTGCTTCAATGTTGATTTCACAACAATGAGGAAGTGGAGTGGCTGTTAGTGAATGGTTGTGATTGCAAGAGCCTGATTTTCACTGCAACAGTATTTTTAAACTCTTGTCAAGTTGAAATAAATGCATACGTGCGCTTAGGGATTATGTTGAAATGTAATACAACTTCATTGGAATAAGTGACATAAGTCAACATTGCAGTGGCTTGTCATTTCATTAATAATGTAGGGAGTCTTACTTGTTAGCATCTTTCATAGGTTGCACTATGAATTAACTGGTGGCAATGTACGTGGAAGATTTGCAATCACATCACAGAATGGGCGTGGCCTTGTAACAATTGCTCAGCCACTAGACTACAAGCAGGAGAAGCGTTTTGTTCTGACAGTCACGGCTTCAGACTCTGGAGGTCGTCATGACACAGCTACCTTGTACGTGAATGTGTCAGATGCCAATAACTTTGCACCAGTGTTTGAGTCTGCTCCATATTCAGCGTCTGTCTTTGAGGATGCACCGGTATGTACATAGCAGCAATATTAAGCTACATGTTATTGTAGGGAATTGACAGGGTGCCACATAAGATCTACACAAGCAGTTCTTATTTACCACTTCCCTGAACAGCAGTTAGTTATATATTGTGTTGAGACATCCTGTGTGTGTCTTGTTCTGTTCTGTCATCAAAACTCATGATGTAGTAGTTCCTGGTTTCACATACAGAGCCTAAGGCCAGAGGTTAGGGGTTGGCTACATGAGGTGAACTTTATTCTGCAAACTTTAGCATTGCTATATTTCACAGACCACAGGATACACAAAAATTTTGAAAGGCAGATGTAGGGGGAACATTATTTATTCAATTTTGAAGCAACTTTGCAACATAAGACACACAGTAATTACATGTGGTGTTTTGCAAGGAAAATTGCATCTTGTGGTCTACAGAATTTGATATGTTTTTGTGTTGTTTTATTGGTAAAACCCTGTTAAGAAATAAGAGTAAAATACAACTTTTCATTGTTAACAGACTGGTTTCTGATGTAGGGGGTAGTGACTGTTGTGATTTGTGTGACTGGTTTGAGGCCAGTTGATATTGCATGCAAGGCTGCTGTATGGAAGACACAGTCTGAAGATTGCGGTCTACTAGGATGCAGCACACTGTCACTGGACAAGCATTTCCTGATATATCAAACCATCATTTTGCCTTAACAGTCAAGATCGAGCAGTCTTCTCAGACTTCTTGATCGTGAATGTGGAGGTACATTGATCCTTTGATCTCTCAGGCACTGCTCACCCAACAAAACAGCAGCATGCTCCAAAAGGCTGAAATCTTCAGCAACACTGTTGTGAGAACCTGTACTCCCACAAGACACAGTATGCTATTATGCGAGGTATTATTTTCTTAAATAACTCTTTCAGGTTGGCACTACTGTCCTGGTTGTTGCAGCATCTGATGGTGATGTTGGTCAGAATGCTCAAATTACATATTCTCTTGGCACACATGATTCATCGACAACACCTGAATTTACCATTAATCCGCAGACAGGCGCTATCGTTACCACAAAACGTCTTGACCGAGAAATGGTCGCTGGTTACTTGTTAACTGTGACTGCTCGAGATGGCGGCACTCCTTCATTGTCAGATACAACAGATGTAGAGATAACTGTGTCAGATGTCAATGATAATGCCCCAGAATTTCATAAGCCTTCATATACGGGATCAGTTCCTGAAGATGCTTTGGTTGGCACTAGTGTTGTTCAAATATCTGCTGTTGATGCTGATATGGGTCTCAATGGAAGAATTCGTTATGCATTGGGTACTGAAAATTCTGGTGATGGAAGCTTTGTTGTGGATCCAACATCTGGGATTATAAGGACGGCAAAAATATTGGATCGTGAAAGTGTAGGTGTATACGATCTAATGGTGTATGCAATCGATAGAGGGTCACCCAGTTTAAGTGGCTCAGTTGAAGTTAAAATAAGAGTGGAGGATGTGAATGATTCACCGCCAGTATTTGACAGTGATAAAATTGTTATGTACATTGCGGAGAATTCACCAGTTGGATCAACAGTTGGGGAAATTCATGCACGTGATCCTGATGAAGGAATGAATGCTGTAGTGCAGTATTCCATTATAGGTGAGTCTTATTACTAGAACCATGGTGTAGGGTCAAATGGCAGAGAGCTCCCTATGCTTTCTTACCTTTCCATTCTAGTAAGTTCAGCAACAGTCAATAAGAATGTAGAAGAAAAAAATTGTGCAGTAGGCAACAAGAGATGAGGCTTTCCTTCAATCGTTTAATTTATTTTATGCTTACAAAAGCATTTATATTTTGTTAAAAATAAACCCTCATACCTTGCATGCTCTTTGCAATTATTTTCGTTCAGTATATAGATGTTTTACATTGAAAATGGATTTTGATGTACGTACATGATTCTGATGATTGTGACAGTTGTATTGTTCCCAGTTATTCATGAGCATTGAGGCTGTCCCATGTGTATTATGTTGCAGTAATGTGAGTTTCTTGCACCACCTACAAAATTGTATTGCCTCATCTCTAGTTTTGTTGTGAATTATATTCTTCTGTATTGCATTTCTTCTTATTTTATTTTACTGAACTTCAGTGTTGTAAGGCAAGACCATTCAAGTACACATGTTTTGTTGCTAACAGCACCTGATTTTTATTACTGTTCTAACATGGTTTGGTCCATCTGGACTCGTCAGAAATCAGACTTACACAGGGTTTGGTGGAATTAATACAATGTACAGTAATTATTGTACATTGGTTTATGTTTTATAAACATGTGTTAAAACCTTTGGAAGGAGTATTTATTTAACATGTTTCCTGATGTGATTTGACATTCATTACTACTGTAATAGCAAAGTGTTCGGTGCACTGTGTGTTAAAAGATTTGCTTTGTTTGGGATCTCCTTATAGTATAATAAATTTTTCAGTAGTTACCGATTGCAGTCATCATGTCTTGTAGCCTGAGTTAACCTGTATTACTATTTTAGAAGGCTGAAATGCAAGAAATATATAACACAACAAAATCCCATGTTTAATGCATTACTATAAATGTTATTAAATCCACTGCAACTTGTGAAAATGATTTGTGATGATGGTACAAAGGGACTGAAATCTGGGACCTGTCATGACAGTAGCAACAATAATGGAATGCTGTGAACAATAGTAGCACATTCATATTTGTGTGGTCTTTATTTACATCATTTTAACTGAGGTACAATGTAAATTAGGAATCGGTTGATAAGATCACTTAACTTCATTGTGCAGGTGGAGATGACAGCAACAGTTTCTCGCTGGTAACTCGACCAGGAAGTGACAAAGCTGAACTTTTAACCATGGTGGAACTTGACTATGAATCGTCTCACAAGAAATATGATCTTATAGTAAGAGCAGCTTCTCCTCCGCTTAGAACTGACGCCCACGTGGAGATTCTAGTGACAGATGTGAATGACAATGCTCCGTTACTACGTGACTTTCAGGTAACAGCTGCTGAGGTGTATTCTATTGGTATTGGGAGCTGGTGTAGATCGGTCAGTACAGTGACTAGGCTGTGGGCTGGATGATTCAGAGTTCGATTCCCAGCATGAGCAAGAGATTTTTCCCTTTACCAAAATGTCCAGAATGGCTGTGGGGCCTTCCCACCCTCCTGCTTGCTGGGTACTGGTGGTTCTTTACCAGGAGTAAAGCAGCTGGTGTGTGAAGTTGACCACTGCCCTCCAGCTAGTGCCAAGGGTGAGAATAAGCTTACTTGTATCCCCAATGTCTGTACATGACTGCATGGTGTGGACTACACACATCCCTTACATTAAGTCGTATGGTTTGCATTACACTTTCCTTACATTAAAAATCTAATGTTCCATATAATTTATATTGTCAGTTCATAATACTTTTTTTTTTATTTTTCATTCTTTTCTCCACCTTTTGCTCTTTATATGTTCTGTTACAGTTTTGGTTTGTGTAAGCTTGTTCTTTTTCATTACCCTTCTTATAATGCTGTATTTACTGGAATGCAAGGCAAGGTTTTTCCCTCAAATTTGGCACTTAAATATGTGAGGTTGCTTTAAATTTGCTTATGAAGTGCCGAACCGGATTGTTCTGAACCCAACCATGCGGAGCCAAACTAAGGCCTGCATCGCCATATCATCACGAGAGATTTTTGCTGTTCTGTATTATTATGCAGGGTAGAGTGGTAATTCCTTACAGATGTTTTGGGACAACCTACGGTCCCATATTCAAGGGTAAAGAAACCCAAAAGATAGAACAGGGCATGACTGAAGTTAACTGACACCATCTTTTTTTTGGGGGTGGGGGGACTTTGTCCACTCTAATTTTTTAAAGAAGCACAATGTTTCATAAGGCAGCTTTGTTTCTGTCTTCAGGTAAAGAAGCACCTAACCTAATGGACCTCTATGATCAAGCTATTCTCAGTCACTAGTGACCTTAGCAACAGTAAACTTATTACAATATGTACCTGAGAACAGATCCAGTCCAAGGGTAGGAACAGGAAAATGGCTAAAGAAAAATTAACTACAAGACCCAAAAATAAAACCGAAACCAATCCATGAATTAAAAACCATAAAAAGAACCATAAACTAGACTGATCAGATCACAGACACAACACAAAAATCCAGAACACGTGCCTTTAAATTCTTAACACTGTAGTTTTTCATGGGTTCAAGTAGTTTATGCACCAGGAAGTGTGAATGCATTAAAGAGTGCGGTCCAAAAGTCTTAGGACTGATTTTTTTAAAAATCAAAGACACATGAAGAAGACATATATACTTTTTTTTTTAATTAAAAATAAGCTCCATTGGCACATATGCAGGCTTTTGCACAGTCCTACAGTTTCTGAAAAGCAGCTGAAAATTCCTATTTTTGGACCTTCTTTAATTCATCATTTACAGCTTCTTGGATCTCAGCAATGTCCACAGTGTGAAGTCCTTTTAACTTCATTTTCAACTTGGGGAAAAGAAAATAATCCAGCAGAGATAAATCTGGAGAGTACAGGGTTGATAAAGGGTTGTAACATTTGTTGGGGTCAAAAATTTGCAGACACTTGCAGCTTTGTGGGTGGGCGCATTATCGTGAAACAAGAAAAAATCTCGAGCAGAATGCAGCTGGTAGAACCTGTTGAATGCACTTCAGGAGGCAATCCATTACTCCTTTATAAAATTCTACATTCACTGTTTTTCCCACTGGTACAAATTCTTTGCGCACTATGCCTTTAGAGTTGAAAAAATTATCAACATGGTCTTGATGCGGGACCTATGAATTTCAGCTTCTTTGGCGGAGGGAATGTCTCACCAACCCGTTCAGAACTCTGTCACTTTGTTTTGGGATCAAACACCGGGTCTTATCTCCCATACCAATTTTGTTAAAAAAAATTTTTTATCTGCATTGGCTATCATGATAATGTCTTGGCAAGACGTGACTCGATCTTCCCCTTGCTCAGGTGTCAAGGAGTGTGCAACAAAATGTGCACACAACCTTCCCTTTCCCAAATTCTCCTTGAGAATCGAAAGAACTACAGTCTTGGGGATGTTCAAAGATTCTGCTATCATTCTTGATGCTATTTGACGGTCATTTTTGACCAAATCAGCAACAGCAACAATTTTTACTGCAGGTTGAGTCGATTTTGGAAGGTCACCTCTCTCATTTTCTTCTACCAGCTCCCTTCTGTCTCGAAATCGAGAATACGACCTAAAACTTTTGATCAGTTCAGAGCCTCTTTTCCATAAACCTTTTGCACCAACACTAGTGTTTCTGTCGCAGGTAGACCAGCTTTGAAACAAAATTTTATGGCAACTGTTCATTTCCGCCATCCATGATGTATAAAGAAAACTGACTTTACAAGACAAGTTATAACTTGTACGCTGTTGAAGAAAAACAAATGAAACTCAGTGTGTGAACAGATGTTGGTTGATAGTACTTAGTGGGTTGGCCAATAGATCACTCTAGTTCTGTTATTAAAAAAAAAAAACAGTCCTAAAACTTACGGATCACACTGTGTATTTAGTCTGTGTGGATTGTAATGGCATGGCAGCACATCTGACTAGAAATGACTGTGAAAGGTTTTAAGAAGTGCTGTATATGCAATGTAATGGATGGAACTGATGAAGATATGTTGTGGAGTGTTAGCAGTGAATGTGAGGAAGATGAAGGCACTGACTGTGAAGATGGAGACAGTAACAGTAACTGGTAATGGTGAATAGAATGCTTTGTGTACCAAGTATGCCAATTAATGGTAAAATATTTCTTCTTAACAGATGTATTATTTTTAGGGGAGGGTTGTCTTAGATTTGGATAAATACATTTTCCCATGACAGACATATTTGATGTGGGGGGGATCAACTTAGATTAGAGTCATCATGCATATGGGTAAATATGGTAATTCTCTGCAGCTCACATTTACAAAGGCTTGCTCTTTGGGTTATCAGGCAGCACTTAACAGAGATGTGCTTTCACATTGATTCATGTTTTGACAGTTTGGACCACAGACTCCCTTTGGCAAACTTTTAGCTTCATTCCGGTATCTGTAAAATACGTGGTCAGACAATAAAGTTCACAAACTCATCGCGGTAAAAGTGCTACATACCTCATTGCTGAATGCCACCGTGGTTGCCTTCAGAGTACTCCGCTTGGGAAGCTATGCACCGATGCCGGTGCCTAGTCCACCCTTCAAAACAGTTTTGGAACTGATTTTGTGGAATGGCCTTCAGAGCTGCTGTTGTATTACTCCTGATGTCATCAATGTCATATAAGTGCCGTCCTTTCAATATTTCCATTATCTTTGGGAACAGAAAAAAGTCACTGGGGGTTAGATCCGGTGAATAGGCAGGGTGTTCCAACACAGTTATTTGTTTAGTAGCTAAAAACACCCTCACAGACAGTGCTGTATGAGCAGGCGCATTGTCATGATGCAAGATCCATGAGTTGTTGGCAAAAAGTTCAAGTCATTTCCATCTAACTTTTTCATTATTTCCAAATAGTAAACTTGGTTGACTGTCTGTCCAGTTGGTACAAATTCATAATGAACAATCCCTGTAATATAAAAAAAAAGTCAGCAACATTGTTTTGGCACTTGATTTGGACCAACGGAATTTTTTTGGTCGTGGGGAATTGGCAGTCTTCCATTGTGCACTTTGCTGCTTCATTTCAGAGTCATATTGGTAGACCCATGTTTCATCACCTGTGATGACACGGCCCAAAATATCGTTTTGCCTCTCCAAAAGGACTTGGGAAATTGTGACTCTTCTATGCTTTTGTTCTTCAGTGAGCTCCTGTGGGACCATTTTTGCACACACCTTCCTCATATCAAGATCTTCAGTTAAGATTTTCCTAATTGTTTCTCTGTTGATGTTCACTTGCTCTGCTATGCTCCTGACAGTCAGCCGACGATTTTCACGCAAAATTTGATGAATTTTTGCAATGTTTTCTTCAGTTCTGCTTGTTGCTGGCCATCCTTATCTCTCTTCGTCAGTGACACTGTCTGTTCCCTCAGACAAACGTTTCACCCACCTGTAAACTGCTGTTTTCTTCATAGCATTATCCCCGTAAACTTGCACTAACATCTCTCTGATTTCGTTTCCACTGTTTCCAAGTTTAGCAAGAAATTTAATGTTTGTTCGCTGCTCTTATTCAAGCTCCGACTTTCTTGCGGTGGCATACCAAAACACACACAGACAATAATAGATGCCACTCAGAAAGAGACTGCCATTGATCAACAACAACACAGTTGTGAAACGCTGATATGTCAACATCATCAAACCATACTAAGGCTTATGTCCAGTGCTGCCACAGCAAGCACACGGTGGCGAGTTCACGAACTTAATTGTCTGACCACATATGATATGAGAGTGTCCTGGTTCCAGTAGAGCAACAGAATCATCTGGCTGTCACAACAGTTTGTATCTGCACCAAGCAGAGTGGCATATCTGGGACTTACTCAATGCAAATGTCACTTCCTGATAGGATATTTTTATGCTTTTTTTTTTTTTTTTTTTTTTTT
>Ga0123355_10008359_pt1 | contig 15647 bp, 8 predicted proteins | sample TergutEmb28metaG_3_FD_89872 | JGI IMG/M metagenome (GOLD analysis project Ga0123355, IMG submission 89872) | Embiratermes neotenicus P1 segment gut microbial communities from Petit-Saut dam, French Guiana - Emb289 P1 | ecosystem: Host-associated > Arthropoda: Insects > Digestive system > Gut ... | reverse complement strand
TAAGCCATGGACGGGTCTTGCCAACTCCGGGAGGAGTAATCCGAAACGGACCGCGCCGTACCCGCTTTAGCCTCTATATAAGTTGCGCTTGCTTTACCCGCCCATCCGTTTGGAGGGGGTAGCACGCCAGGTTTTGGATCCGACTTGGTGTTGCCACCCACGCTAGCACCTTTCAAACGTAATGCGGCATCGGAGCCCGGGCTCCATTCTTAATAAAACCAAATGAATCCCACTATAAGGAGGAGAAAGGCATTGCATACATAGCCAACACATCCGCCTCGCTTCGCATGTGAAATTTTTGTATCGAAAGGTTGCGCAACCGCTGCGTTCCGCAAATTTTCGTATGCGGTTGCCCTGGGGTTTGCCGTGCGGGTGTCAAGTAAAAAACCTTGACACCGCATTGTACCAATTCAGGGTGATATTCGCATTAATTTCCTATAATCGACAAAAATCGCATGATATGGTATATTCCTGCAAGAACGATACAGAAAGTTGGGATGCCATATGAAGTGGGTGCATATCTCTGATATTCACTATGACCCAGATGGGGACGGTAGAGGAACGCAGCAGCTTCGCGAAAAACTATCCGATTATCTTTCTGGACTTGAATGTGTTGATGAGATGTTTATCACGGGGGATTTCCGCTTTGCTAAAACCCAGCTGGATACCGACAAAAACGCGGATGCATCGGTTAAATGGATACGTGAGCTGTCGAGTCGTATACTCAAAGTTGACGACCCCAGGCATATTCACATTGTGCCTGGCAACCACGACCTTGAGCGTTTCGAGCATACTACAGATGTGGCTGAAACGAAAAAAAGAATGGCAAAAGCGAAAAGAACGCTTACGGCTATTCGAAAGTCATATTCAACCAAGGACGGGCAGTTCTCCACCGACCATAAAGGCTATTTGCTGGATAGGTTTTCTTTTTTCAAGCGGATTTGCGGTTTTTTGTATGATGATGGCTCGGTTTGGGCGGGAACTCCATGCCCTTTGCACACGTACCAATATCTTGACGAACATAATCTGTTCCTGTTGTACATAAACACTGCCGTCGCCTGCGGCGGTGATGATGACTATGGGAAGCTGATAATAGGCAACAATGATTTGTTCCGTGCGCTGCGGGCCATAAAAAATGAAAACAAACCGGGTGCGCCAATTATTGCCCTCGCTCACCATGGTTTGGACTGTTTTTCAACCAGTGAGCGCAAAGAAATAGAAAAATTGCTGAATGATTACAACGTCAAACTTTATCTGTGCGGGGACGCCCATGACGGATGGAACCGACCGCTTACCAAGGAAACAATAGAACTGACCATGGGGTGCCTCAAGGTGGCAAACGATACGCAAGCCGTTTTCTCTGTTGGCGAAATACAACCTGATGGTTTTATCAACGTTAAAACCCATCAGTGGGATTCTGCCATGGATGGGTGGGGAATCTATCCGCAATTTGACGACCGGATTCGGCAAGCGTTGCCGAGCCCGCCGCCTTTGCCCCGGGAATCCGAAACGAAGGTGTTTGGCCGGGATGCCATTGTTGGCGATGTGTCTGCGGCGCTGCGCATTAACTCGGTGGTGACAGTTCATGGCCCGCCCGGGATAGGCAAATCCACAATATGCAGAAAGGTTCTGTCGAATCTTGCGCCGGGGACATTTTCAGAAGTGCAGTTGACGCAACAAGAGACGTTGGATTTGGCACTGATTGCTATCGTGGGCGCATTTGGCCAAAAGCCATCCGATTCAGAGCCTTTGGCACAGCAGGTTCAGCATCTGTGCCGCAATTATTCCGGCCACACGTTATATCTTGACAACCTGGAAGACCCCATGCGGGATACGCATTTTCAATCGTGGTTTTACACTTTCGTTGGCACTTCCGGCTTGCAAATCCTCTGTTCATCCCGCACGCTGGTGAATGCCGGAAGATTTATTAAAAACATCCCCGCCCCGAAATTGGGCTTGGAGGATGCTGTGCGCATGTTTATTGACCGCTGGGGAGATGATTTCCCCCGGGCGGATTTGCCAAAGCTGGAAACCCTGCTGGAAGATTTAGACCGCCACCCGCTTTCCATCCATCTGGTTGCAGGGCAAAAATGGCGGCTGCCCACAGTGGATGACCTATCGCAGGCGTGGCATGAAAGTGAAACACGCCCCGACATAAAATTTGACAATTCGGATGACCGGCACCACTCACTTTCTGCGGCCTTACACATGAGCTATGCAGCGATTAAAAAAGATGACAGGGAAGCCAAAATTTTGTGGGGCATCCTTTCATATGTACCCGGTGCCCTGTCACGTGAACTGTTTGGCGTCATCTTTGCGGATGACTTGCCTATTTACAGGCGCGCCGCCGAAACATTGCTGAAAAACAGCCTGGTTGAGTGGACAACAGATACGCCGCCTTCATATGCCATGTTGGCCCCAATCAAAAATATGGTGTTCCAATTCGATGACACCATTCAGCCTGTTTGCGTGGAGATGTTGTGCGATTCTTTGATTAATGTGTTTAGTGCCGCAGAGCAGAGAGATCATGCGGACTATCTTGGCCGGCATCATTTAGCCCTTTCATGTCTTCCTTCGGCACTTGCATTTTTGAGGAGTACTAAGTTAACAGGCCGCAGTAAATGCTTGGCGGAAAAGATGACATATTATTTCCAATATTCTGCGTTTGCATCATTGGGGGTGCTGTGTGAATTGGAGAAGCACGCGGATGATTCTGCATCTAAGGCTTTTTTATTCAGGAACATGGGGGATTTGGAACTCCTCCTTGGTGAGACAGCTGCGGCGCGGAAATACTATCTGGAAGCGGAGCCACTTTACCGTGATGAGCGGGATAACATTGGCTTGGCTAATGTTATTAAATCAATAGGGGATTTTGAACGCCGATTTGGTAAGATAGACGCGGCGCGGAAACACTATCTGGAAGCGGAGTCACTTTACCGCGATGAGTGGGATAACCTTGGCTTGGCTAATGTGATTAAATCAATGGGGGACTTAGAATATCGCCTTGGTAATATAGACGCAGTGCTGAAACACTATATGGAATCGGAGCAGATTTACCGCGATGAGTGGGCGAATATTGGCTTGGCTAATGTGCTTAACTCAATGGGGGAATTGGAACGCGAGCACGGTAAGATAGACGCGGCGCGGAAACACTATATGGAATCGGAGCAGCTTTACCGCGATGTGCGGAATAATCTTGGCTTGGCTAATGTGCTTAAATCAATGGGGACTTTGGAACACGATTACGGTAAAATAGACGCGGCAATTAATCACTATTTATCCGCGTTGGAGTTATACAAACTCGTGCGCGAACCCATTGGGCGTGCCTACAGCCTGGCAGGGTTGTGCCACGCATATGCAAAACAAAACAAACCGGCCGAAGCCATGAAATACATCAACAGCGCAACAGATGCACTGGATACTGTAAGCGCATACGTCGCCGGACATATTAAAACTTACATCAATGAAGCAAAGAAAATCTTGGGCATAGACCCCTAACATGATGTTTCGTTGCAAAATCGGGGTTTCGCTTTGTGCATCCAGCACGCGCGCGAAACCCTTTTTGATTGTCGAATAAATTAACATAAAAAATTTGACAATCCAACCGGTTGGATATGCGCTGTTTGTTTTGTATGATATAATTCTATCAAAAAGGAGCATCCCATGCACATAATCGTGGGGCTGGGCAACCCCGGCAACGCCTACAAAGGTACACGCCATAATGTAGGTTTTGAAACCATTGACAAGCTATGCTACGACTTTAACATCACCACGAAAAACAACCGCCGCTTTAAGGCACACGTGGGAGAAGGGCGAATGGGCGGCAAAAGCGTGCTGCTTATGCAGCCCATGACTTATATGAACCTAAGCGGCGAGGCGGTTCGCGCGGTTATGGACTTTTACAAAATACCTCCACAGGATATTATCGTCGTGTACGACGACGTAAGCCTTCCCGTGGGGGATATTCGAGTGCGCGAAAGAGGCAGTGCCGGCGGGCAAAAGGGCATGATTAGCATAATCGCACACCTAAATACGGACGAATTCCCGCGCGTGCGCATCGGCGTAGGCTCAAAACCGCCCAGTTGGAGCTTAAGCGACTATGTTCTAAGCCGCTTTTTGCGGGAAGAATGGGAAGACATGATACAGGGCATAACCAAGGCAGGCGACGCTGTCGAGCAGATATTACGTGAAGGTCCAAAACCCACCATGAACATCTACAATAAAAAAATCCCCAAAAAACCGGAAACAGAGGAACCCAATGCTGACTAATGCTCATGCGCTGCTGACCCCATTAAAAAATTCTGACAGCGTAAGCACCATGCTAGATGCGATAACCGCCTCCAAGTGTACCCTATGGGCAAGCGGAGTAGTGGAAAGCCAAAAATGGCATTTAGCGGCGGGGCTATTAAGAGAACTTAACCGCCCTGCGCTAATCATCGCCTCGTCGGAGTTAAAGGCGAAGGCCATATATGAAGATTTGTATTATTTTTTCCGCGATGCCTGCCACATCTACCCCAGCCGCGATTTGATTTTCTACGCGGCGGATGTAAAAAGCGTAGAAATTACGCGGCAACGAATCAATGTCTTGGATAAACTTCACCGAAGCGAAGGCGCAAGCCCCATCGTAATCCTCTCTGCCGAGGCTCTACTAGACCGCATGACCCCGCCCGAGATTTTCCATAGTTATCGCTTCAGTCTATCCGTGGGAGATATTTGCGAGCCGGAGACACTAACCCGCAAACTTATACAAATGGGTTACGAACGCCGTGGCCTGGCCGAAAGTGCCGGGCAGTTTGCCATGCGCGGCGGCATTTTAGATATTTATCCTGCAGTTGGGCATTGTGACACCGGCGAACTCGCCGAAGGCCAGGCCATACGCATAGAATTCTTTGGCGATGATGTGGATTCCATCAGGACAATCGACGCCCTAAGCCAGCGTTCTATTGAGAACGCCAATGCATTTGAAATCTATCCCATGCGCGAACTCGTTTTTGACGCAAAACGCCAAAAAGCAGCTGCATCAAAAATTCGCGATGCATATAAAATCCAACACGCAGCATTAATGGAAAAAAACTGCCGCAAAGAAGCCAAAAATCTAACAGACACAATAGAGGCCACCCTAGACCGCTGGGGTGATGGGGTCAATGCCGACGCATTTTTGCCGTTCTTCTACGAAGAGGAATGTGATTTGCTGGACTACCTTCCCCCAAACACCCTGTTTTTTTTCGACGAGCCAAATCCCATAACCATCCACATGGAAACCGTAAAAACCGAATACGACGAAAGCATCAGCCATCGCCTGCTGGCGGGGCGGATGCTGCCGCAGCAGGTGGATGTGCTTATGCCATGGGTTCAGGTGCTACACAAATCGAAGACCTTCCCGCGAATTTTATTCACATCTCTAACAGGCCAGTTGAAAGAATTTGAAAGTCCGCGCCATATACCTGTCAATGCCCGCACATGCTCTCCGTTGCGCCACAAGCCACAAGAGCTTAAACAAGACTTGTCAAACTGGTTAAGCCAAGGTTATCTTGTTGCACTGCTGGCCGGGTCGCGTAGGCAGGGTCAGCAATTGGCAGAAGCCCTTACCGATATGGGCTTGCTGGCGCGTTTCACAGAAACCCTTGCCGGGGTAAACCTTGCTCACGGCCTGGTGACAATAACACGGGGCAGCCTATCCGCCGGTTTCGAATATCCCGACATTAAACTTGTGGTAGTTACCGACAATGAACTGTTTACCGCAGAAAAACGAAAAAAGCGTGTACGCAAAAAGTCCAACAATGCCGAGAAAATTAGCCACTTCACCGACCTTAGGGTAGGGGACTACATCGTACACGACAACCATGGCATAGGCATTTTCCGCGGGATAGAGCAAATCACAAACGAAGGTCTTAGCCGGGACTATTTGAAGCTGGAATATTCCGACGGCGGGCACATATATGTACAAACCGCCCAAATGGACATGATTCAAAAATACATCGGCGGCAAAACAGAGGCGCGGCTAAGCAAGCTGGGCGGCGAGGCTTGGGCGCGTGCCAAAGCTAAAGCACGCCAAGCCGTGGAAATATTGGCGCAAGATTTGATAAATCTCTACGCAACGCGGCAGGCATCGGTGGCTCATGTATACAGCCCGGACACAGTGTGGCAAACAGAATTTGAATCCCAGTTCCCCTTCACCGAAACCGACGACCAAATCGCCGCAATAGCAGACGTAAAACGCGACATGCAATCCTCCAGGGTCATGGATAGGCTAATCTGCGGCGACGTAGGTTATGGAAAGACGGAAATAGCCATTCGCGCCGCGTTTAAGGCGGTTCAGGACGGCAAACAGGTTGCGTACCTGGTACCCACTACCATATTGGCGCAGCAGCATTATCAAACTTTCGTGACCCGCATGAAGGCATATCCAATAACCGTAGAACGCCTGTCGCGCTTTCAGTCCCGCAAAGAGCAGCAGCAAACGTTGAAAAACATGCAAAGCGGCGCGGCAGACATCGTAATAGGCACCCACCGGCTCTTGTCTAAAGACGTAAAGTTCAAGGATTTAGGGCTAATTATCGTGGACGAAGAGCAACGTTTTGGCGTAGGTCACAAGGAAAAATTGAAAGAAATGCGTGCCAACGTAGACGTGCTGACCCTAACCGCAACGCCAATCCCGCGTACTTTGCATTTTAGCCTCACAGGCATCCGCGACATGAGCCTGCTTGACGAACCACCGGAACAACGCCAGCCAATCCAAACCTATGTAATGGAATACAACCCAGAATTTGTACGTGATGCCATCAGTCGTGAGCTTGCCCGAGGCGGCCAGGTGTATTACTTGCACAATCGCGTTCGCAACATAGCAGAAGAGGCCATGAAGGTGCAAAATTTAGTTCCCACGGCCAAAGTTGCCTTTGCTCACGGTCAAATGTCTGAAACTGAATTGGAAAACATAATGTACGATTTCGTGGAAGGCGAAGTGGATGTGCTGGTTTGCACCACCATAATAGAAACCGGCCTGGATATTTCCAACGTAAACACCATCATCATACAAAACGCCGATTTTATGGGACTCAGCCAGCTTTATCAGCTGCGGGGCAGGGTAGGGCGCAGCAGCCGCCTGGCCTATGCCTATCTTATGTATCGCAGGGACAAAGTCCTAAAAGAAGATGCGGAAAAACGCCTGCAGACAATCAAAGAATTCACTGAATTTGGCGCAGGCTTCAAGATAGCCATGCGCGATTTGGAGATTCGCGGCGCAGGCAATTTGCTGGGCGCACAGCAGCATGGCCACATGGATTCCGTGGGGTACGATATGTACTGCAAGCTATTGTCTCAGGCCGTTGGCCAGTTGAAGGGTGCCCCTGTGGAAGAATCGCACGAAGTCAACATCGACATAAGCGTAGATGCATTTATCCCACAAAAATTAATTCCTGACGAGCAGCAGAAGCTGGAAATCTACAAAAAAATATCGTTAATCAACGGCCAGCAAGACTACAACGACACCCAGGAAGAAATAGAAGACCGGTACGGAACAATTCCGAGGCCGGTAGAAAACCTACTAAACGTAGCCCTTATGAAAGCCGAGGCCAGAGCCCTGGGCGCAATTTCCATTGCGCAAAAAGGCCTAAACATAATAATAACCTTCCGCCCAGACGCATCGGTTGACCTGGATAAACTCACCGCGGCGTTGACGCAAAACCCCGCGCGGTTGCAGTTCACCATGGGGCAAAACCCCACGTTGACAATCCGCGCCTACAAAGGCGAAAAACCGCCGGAAGACGGCGGGGTTGCACGTATCAGGGAAATTCGGGAGCTTTTGGCTGGGATAAGTTGATGTAAAAATCAGTTGGTCGGAATTTACGACCAACTGATTTTTGCACTTATATTATGTTGAAAAACTCAACTGGGGCGTGTATCCACAACGGAAATGACACGCTGTTTGGTCAATTTTCCGTTGCTCCTGGACAAGCGGGTATCAAGTAAAAAACCTTGACACCCTCTTGTTCAAAGAATCGCGTAATGCCGCGGTTTTTTGGATGTTTTTGTTGGACGTCAAAAAAAATCCAACGATGCAAGAATAAATCTTAGCGCATTATTACACGTATCGAAAACAGGATCTAATCCCAAAATTGCCGCAAAAATCGTACCATTTCCGTAGTGGCAACACGCCCTGGTACCAATTTGGCACCAGTTGGATTTTTCTTCGCTGAGAAAATTGATTTGCGTGCTTGACACCCCTTCATTCAAAAAATCGCGCAATATCACGATTTTTCGTTGGATGCAAAAAAAATCTAACAAATCACATCCCCCGCAACATATCCTCAAAACTTTCCCGCGTGCGTATCACCTTCACCGCGCCATCAGCTTGAATCAACACTTCCGCCGGGCGCGGGCGGTGGTTGTATGTCGAACTCATGGAAAAGCCATATGCACCGGCATCCAGCACGCCCAGGATGTCACCTTCGTGCAGTTTTGGCAACGTCCGTTCTTTGGCAATGTAATCGCCGGATTCGCATTGGTTGCCTACGATATTGATTGTCTCGGTGTCATTGCCCAAGGGTTCGCCGCTTGCGCGATAGATTTCGATGTCGTGGTGTGCATCGTACAAAGTCGTCCTGGCCAGCACAGAAAAGCCAATGTCCGTGCCGGCATAACGGACTTCGCCATTGTTTTTTAGTGCGTGGACTGTCCCCAGTAGCACGGCGCACTCGGCGGTTACATAGCGGCCCGGCTCTATTATAAAGGTTAGTTGCTTGCCATACTTTTGGGCAAAATCGTGCATGTATTTATCCAGGCCTTGCCCTAATTTTGCAAGATCCAGTGGTTTTTCTCCGTTTTGTTTGTTATATGGGGTGGCAAACCCGCCGCCTAAGTCTATAAATTCCAGGTCGTCGAATTGATGTGCTATTTTCAAAAGGGCTTCGCCGCCTTCAAGGTAAATGTCACCCCAGTTTTGCGAGCCTATGTGATGATTGATTCCCACGAGTTTCAGGTCGTATTTTGCCAGCAGCTGTTTAACTTGGGGAATATATTCCGGCATAATGCCAAACTTTGTGCCGTCACCGCAGGTTATTACTTTTTTGTGGTGCCCGCCGCCCACACCGGGATTAAATCGCAAGCATATTTTGCCGCCGGGGTTGACGCGGCCAAAGGTTTCCAGCTGAGAAAGTGAATCTACGCTTACGGTTAATTTACGGTCTATGGCAAATTTAAACTCGTCTGCAGAGACATTGTTGATTATGAGCATTATTTCTTCCGAAGTGTACCCTGCTGCGTTGGCCGCAACGGTTTCACCGGGACTGCTTGCATCGACGAACAAGCCTTCTTCCCGCGCTATGCGTAGCAGCGTAATGTTGGTGTTGGCTTTTATCGCATAATTCACCTTGAAATTGGGATATGTGCATAGCTTCATCATGTCTTGGCAACGCGCACGGAAAATTTGCTCATTGTACACATACAATGGGCTTCCGTAGGTTTCCGCAAGTTCGCGAGGGTTGTGGCCTTGGTAAAAATTCATATCTTCGGTTACAAAATACATGACATGCCCCTTATATCTAGTTTTATCTGTGCTTTTAATTCGTCAATGGATGCAAATTTTTTCTCCGGGCGGATGAAATGCAAAAATTCTATTTTGATGCGCGTGCCATATAACTCCGGCATTTTCACGTTTAGCAGATGCGTTTCCACAGAGCGTGTATTATCCTGCGATACGGTGGGTCGCAGCCCTATATTGGTCAAACCGGAATGTGGAATATCATCAATGTACGTGAGTGTAGCATAAACCCCGTCGGCAGGCAAAAACTTTGATGGGTGTGGATATAAATTTAACGTAGGGCAGCCCAGCGTGCGTGCCAGTTGCCGCCCCTGCCGTGTTGTACCCATCGCAAAAAAAGGAAATCCCAGCAGCTGCTCAGCTTCCGGCAACTTGTTGGCCAGCAGAAGATTGCGTATTTGAGATGTGCTTATTGCTTCATCGGCGGCGGTGCAATGCGGAACTACCCGCACCTCTGCGCCGAAGGCCTTTGCTTCTTGCCGCAGAAGAGCAATATCCCCTGCTCGATTTCGCCCAAAGCTATATCCTTCCCCCACAACAACCACTCGCGCCCTAAAATCAAGAAAAATTTTGCGGCAAAAATCCTGCGGAGCAATTTCCGCAAAGCCTTTGTCAAAGGGCTGGACGAAAACATGATCCAGGCCAAAATTGACTAACAAATAAGCCCGCTCGTCTTCAGTGAAAAGGGGCTTGTAATTTGCGTCGACCAACACAGTATAGGGATGCGGAGAGAGAACCATAATGGCAGAATCCAGCCCATTTTGCCGCGCCAGGCGTGTTGCTTCGTTGATTAACGCCCGGTGACCCAGATGTATGCTTTCAAATTTGCCTATTGCCAGCACGTTGTCCCCTGTCACAGCATTACCTCCGGGCGCAATATATTCGCATCTTTTCTGTACAGCCCAATCAGCCGGCCTTCGCCCCAAAGCCAGCATTTATCGGTTACATCCCCGTCGATTAAGGTCAGTTCCAGTGGGTTGCCATTGATGGCCTGCGATATTGCGCCGGATTGCACATGGCAGGCGGGGTAGGGGAGAATTTGGTCTATGGGCATGATCAATTCTTCTATGTTTCGCTCTTTCATATCCACGAGTTTTATCGCATCTCTTATGTCAAACTGGCCGCTACGTGTACGCACAAGACGCCCCATTGTTGCGCCGCAGCCCAAAGCCCGGCCAATGTCCTCGCACAAGCTGCGTATATACGTCCCCTTTCCGCAACTAACTTGCAAACGATACCCGCCTGGTATCGCCTCGATTAGGTTTATTCTGTGGATTATAACGGGACGGGGTTTGCGTTCCACGGTTATACCTTGGCGTGCCAGCTGATACAGCTTTTTCCCACCAATTTTTATGGCGGAATACATCGGGGGAGTTTGCAAATATTCGCCGCAGAAAGATGCAATGACGCCTTCGATAACATCGTCAACATCCGCGCCGGGGGTGCAGCGGGTCAGCACCTCCCCCGAAGTATCCCCCGTGTCGGTGGTGATGCCCAATATTAAATCTGCTACATATGTTTTGTCCTGCGCGGTTAAAAACTCGGCCAGTTTTGTTGCGCGCTCTATGCAAATAGGCAAAACACCCTCGGCATTTGGGTCTAAAGTGCCGGTGTGCCCAACTTTTTTTGTGCCAAAAATTTTTCTCATGATGGCGACCACATCGTGAGAGGTATAACCCGGCTCCTTGTATACGTTGACTACGCCAGGGTTAAGTTTCATGGGTCAAAATCTCCTGCGTAAGCAGCGCAAGTGTGCGCTGGATAATTTCGTTCATATCCCCGTCCACGGTGGCTCCGGCCGCCAAGTGATGCCCGCCGCCACCCAACGCCACCGCAACATTGCCCACATTTGGCCCGTTTGATCGCAAACTTACTTTGATTTCAGCGGGTTGTTTTTCGCATATCAAACATGCGACTTCTGCGCCGCGAGTACCCATTAAATATTCAACGACGCCATCCAAATCGGCGTAACACGCCCCCACGCTGTCCAGCATTTCGCGAGTGATGGATGAATATACAATGCGTCCGTCCATGGCCTGGCGGCAGTTGTTTAAGGCCAGCCCCATGGCTTTTACGGCGGCAAAACGATGCACATGCATCAATTCGCGGTATATTTCTGCGAACGGAATGCCTATGTCCATCAATTGCGCGGCGGTTTCCATGGTGGATTTGGCCGTGGCATTGTACCTAAACCCGCCTGTGTCGCTGATGATTCCGGCATAAATAGCCGCCGCAATATCTTTGTTGGGCGCGGTCAACTTTTCAATCAAACGGAACACCATTTCGGCGGTGGAAGATGCCTTGGCGTCGATATAATTGTAATCTGCAAAGCCCTTATTGGTTTCGTGATGGTCTATGCAAACGGTATGTTTCGCTCGGTCAAACAAAGGCCGCGCAGCCCCAAGCCTGCCCGGGTCGGCACAGTCAAGGGCAATAAGTACGTTAACATCAAGTTCTTCCGGGGTGCCATGATACAAAAACTTGCACCCCGGAATAACATTATATTTTTCTACAAATGGCTCCAGGACAACCAGCGGTTTTTTGCCAATTGCTTCAAGCGCCCACGCCAAACCAAAACAAGAGCCGATGGCATCGCCATCCGGCCCTGTGTGTCCGGCAATTATAAAATGCTCATGCCCATGAATGAGCCGGATGATTTCTTCCACGCATAGCCTCATTCATTTACGGATTTGATCAACTCTCGCATACGCATCCCATACTCGATGGAATCGTCAAAAATAAATTTAATTTCAGGCGTTTGGCGCAGATTAATAATCTCCGCGACGCGTTTGCGAACAAACCCGGCAGCTTTGGCCAGGGCGTCCATGGTTTCCTTTTGCTGCTCCGCTTCCCCCAAAACACTCACAGACACTTTACAATGCTTTAAATCTGCAGTGGTTTCCGCCCTCAACACGCTAACAACGGCGCCAATCCTTGGGTCAGACAATTCCGAACGGATAACATCCGCCGTGACCCGGGCAATTTCGTCATTGATGCGAATCATACGTGTTTTCATGCAGGGTGACTCCTTTTGATTGTTTTGAAAAATTCAATTGGATAGCATTGCTATCCAATTGAATTTTTATTTTCCGCTGATTTATCTCGGGATCTCTTCCATTACATATGCCTCAACTTTATCGCCTTCCTTGATATCGTTGAAGTTTTTGAACAGCATACCACATTCATAGCCGGATGCGACTTCCTTCGCATCGTCTTTGAAGCGTTTCAGTGTGTCAAGTGTGCCGTCATAAACAACACGGCCATCACGCACTATGCGCACTTGTGCGTTGCGCAAAATTTTGCCCTCAGTAACATGGCAACCGCCTATTGTGCCTACGCCGCTGGCCTTGAATATCTGGCGAATTTCTGCGTGGCCAAGAACTTTCTCTTCGAATTCAGGGTCAAGCATGCCTTTCATGGCGGCTTCCACATCGTCGATGGCGGCATAGATTACGCTGTAGAAACGTATGTCAACGTTTTCAGATTCCGCAACGGACTTTGCGCCAACATCTGGGCGAACATTGAAGCCGATGATAATGGCATTGGAGGCAGAAGCTAGCATAACGTCAGACTCTGTAACCGCGCCCACGCCGGTGTGGATGATGCGCACCCGCACAGCTTCGTTGGTGAGCTTATCCAAGCTGCCGCGAAGAGCCTCCACAGAACCCTGAACGTCGGCTTTTACTACAATGTTTAAGTCCTTCACCTGCCCGGCCTGTATCTGGTTGAACAAATCGTCCAAAGATACCTTACCTTGGGTGGCTTTTATCATATCTACGCGCCCTTTGGCAACAACGCTTTCAGAAAGCTGACGCGCCTGGCGTTCGTTTTGGGCGGTGTACAGGATGTCACCTGTAGTTGGCACATCTGCCAAGCCTATGATTTCAACCGGTGTAGATGGCCCGGCCTCTTTTACCATTTTGCCACGGCTGTTTGTCATTGCACGAATTTTACCGTGGCTGGCCCCGGCAACAACAGGGTCGCCCACTTTAAGGGTACCTTCTTGCACCAGCACTGTTGCCACAGGGCCGCGGCCTTTGTCCAACTTGGCCTCAATTATGCTACCTCTTGCAGTTTTGGTTGGGTCGGCACGGAGTTCTTTCAATTCCGATACCAATAGTATCATCTCTAACAGCTGTTCTATACCTGTTTTCTGACGGGCAGAAACTGGTACGGTAATTGTTTGGCCGCCCCAGTCTTCCGGTTGAAGGCCATGTTCCGTCAGTTGCTGCTTTACTTTGTCTGGGTTGGCGTCGGGTTTATCCATCATTGTAATGGCCACAATAATTTCGACACCAGCCGCCTTGGCATGGTTAATAGCCTCAATGGTTTGCGGCATAACACCGTCGTCTGCCGCCACAACCAAGATGGCAATATCTGTCACCTGCGCGCCACGCATACGCATGGCAGTAAAGGCCTCGTGACCCGGGGTATCCAAGAAAGTAATAGGTTTTCCATCCAACTTAACACTGTACGCACCGATATGCTGGGTAATGCCACCGGCTTCCGACTGCTGAACATTGGCACTGCGGATTACATCCAGCAATGACGTTTTACCGTGGTCAACGTGTCCCATAACCACAACCACAGGCGGGCGAGGTTGGAGGTTTTGTTCATCGTCCGGCGCGGAAGAAAATGCTTGTTCGAATACGTCAATTTCAACATATTCCTCCACCAGCACATTGAATGATTCCGCCACAAACGTGGCCGTTTCAAAATCTATTGCCTGATTGGCCGTAACCATCAGTCCTTTTTTCATAAGGACTTTGATAACATCCGCATTGGAACGCATGAGTTTTTCCGCTAAATCACGAATGGTGATTTCCGGCGCGACGGTTATCAATGTAACAGTAGGTTCTATACGTTTGGGCATCACACGCTTGGCGGCGGGTTTGCTGCCCCTGCCTCTGCGGTCTAATCCTTGGTGATTTTCTTTGCGGGTTGTGTCTTTTTTATCTTTTTTGCCGACCATGTGCTGCTGGCGGCTCCATATTGTGCGTTTATCATCTCTGCTTGCCTCGGGTTTTTTAACCTCGCCGCCACGGCCTCCACCAAAACCGGGGGAAGACCCGCGACCGGGGCTACTACCCGGGCGACCTGAACCCATTGGGGTACCGCCGGGACGACCTACGCCGCCCGGACGTCCCGGGCCACCAGAACCTTGTGGACGAGGACCACCTGGGCCGCGGTTGCCAAAACCACCTGGTGAACCGCCACTTGGGCGACCTCCTCGTGCTCCGCCTTGGGGTGGGCGATTGCCTCCCTGTTGGGGACGTGAAAAACCTCCATCACGTGGGGGACGGCTATCGCCGAGCCTTTGGGCAGGGCGTTGATCGTTGCTGCGGGGCGGACGATTATCTACGCGTGGAGGCCTACGGTCGGCAGAGGCAGGTGTTGACGGTGCTTTTGGGGTTTCGCCTGCTGTTTCAATCGGTCTAGGGCGAGGTGGCAAAGGCCGCCCTTCCGCATCAACAGGCCGCGGACGAGGTGGCAAAGGCCGCCCTTCCGCGTCAACAGGCCGCGGACGAGGTGGCAAAGGTCGCCCTTCCGCATCAACAGGCCGTGGGCGACGTGGTAAGGGTTGACCATCCGAGCCAAAGCGCGGGCGAGGTGGCAAAGGCCGCCCTTCCGCATCAACAGGCCGGGGGCGACGTGGTAAGGGTTGACCATCCGGGCCAAGGCGAGGACGAGGTGGCAAAGGTCGCCCTTCCGCGTCAACAGGCCGGGGGCGAGGTGGCAAAGGTCGCCCTTCCGCGTCAACAGGCCGGGGGCGAGGTGGCAAAGGCCGCCCTTCCGCGTCAACAGGCCGGGGGCGAGGTGGCAAAGGCCGCCCTTCCGCGTCAACAGGCCGGGGACGAGGTGGCAAAGGCCGTCCTTCCGCATCAACAGGCCGGGGACGAGGCGGTAAGGGTTTGCCGTCCGAGCCAAGGCGATGAGGACGAAGCGTCCTTTCTGAGTCGGCGGGTTTTTGATGTGACGATGGCGAGGCATCGTCCTTTTTAGAGGCATTTTTGAATGAACCTTTAAGCCGCGACACGTCTTCATCATCGAGGGAACTCATATGGTTTTTGAGTTCTCTGCCATGCTCCCCCATTTTTTTGAGAATATC
>Ga0123355_10008358_pt1 | contig 15647 bp, 10 predicted proteins | sample TergutEmb28metaG_3_FD_89872 | JGI IMG/M metagenome (GOLD analysis project Ga0123355, IMG submission 89872) | Embiratermes neotenicus P1 segment gut microbial communities from Petit-Saut dam, French Guiana - Emb289 P1 | ecosystem: Host-associated > Arthropoda: Insects > Digestive system > Gut ... | reverse complement strand
TGGGCTGGCCCAGGATAGAGACAGGTGGCGAACGCTTGTGAGTGCAGTAATGAACCTTCGGGTTCCGTGAAATGCGGGGAATTTCTTGACTAGCTGCAAACCAGTTAGCTTCTCAAGAAGGACTTGCACCATGGAGTAAGTAAGTAAGTAAGTAAGTAAGTAAGTAAATAAGTATGTAAGTAAGTAAGTAATGGGATTAACCATAAGGAAACCATACGAACAGTCCGAAGCAAATCAAAGTACATTCTCTCGTCAAGCCTATCTTTTTATGAAGCACAGGGTTCGTTCATTGTGACGCCAGGCACTGCCTTCTGCAGTGGTTTGTATGCGCAACAGGGATCGAGGTGTGTGTGATGACTTCAATTTGACCAATCCCACCAAGCTCTTAGTAGCGGAATAGGTTTGACCTGCAACCCATTTACTGGAAGCGTTCATATATATCTTCCACACACGCACAGTTTCTTGATTGTCTTGCCTTAAGGCAACTACTCCCGAAAGCTATTCTGTAAAAGGCGACTGAACTTACATCCTTTGGGGCCTGAATTTCTTTCAAACAATATGATTTCTTTAAAAATTCAGTTCCTACTGTAGCCGAACATTGATTTGGTTCGAGTCCCAGTCGGACCATCCCTAAGAATGAGAAAGGGGAAAATTTTTCTTTTCTTGTTTGTGTCCGCACTCTAATTGACCCTCCTACCTTCTCTAATTTCCCCCATGTCCCTAAGGCCGCGACAGCTATGGAATCCATTAGAAGAACCAGATCTTTGGAAGTTTCTTTTGGCATTTATATTTCACGTTGACAAATGTATGGGGTTGAACTCTGAACCGAGGCATGTGTGACATTTCGGCTACAATTTGTGGGGGAGTTTTGTTTACAGGGAAAAACGTAATGAAAATTTTACTAATAAGAATTAGGAAAAGTTTTCTAAAAATTGGTCAGCCAACGAATGTAGCCCTCTCCTTCCTTGCCCGAACAATAACAGAAATCGGATTGTGTGTCGAAGGTCGATAACGAGTTGGGAGAAAGGACAGAGAGGATTCGAAATTCAGACGCGAGATAAGACAGATCCCAAGGAAACAGTAAACAGGCTGGACTGGAGTTTGATGGAGACCGTGAAACCACGACATTATATCTAAGACTTTTCTTAACGTGCGATTGTTTGTAGCTATATTCTCTACGAAATTCAGAATAAATAAAAGCAGGAGAGGAGAGTTACGTTCTCCTTACAACGTTAACTTGGCGAAGGTGGCGTCCTGTAACCATGAGAATACCTTAGAGAAAACTTACGGTCATAAAATCGGAGCTAGATTTTGTTCCTAATTTCTCCCTTTTTCGCCTACAGAAGTATGAAGTGGGAAGCCAGGAAAATCTGTCTCGTACTTTGTAGGTGCACCGCGGACGGCGACATTACCTCACAGTACATATATTGCGTCTCTATAAACAAGACCAACCGGTTAACCCACACAAGGAAGTAATCCCTATTTATAGTGAGATTATACGAAACACATAGGTACAACTTGTGGACAAAATGCAGAGGTTTCTAATGTTAAAACAATTGAGGAATATGTCTACAATTGTTTGATTCATGCATGCAGCTATACGACAGAAGCTACAAGGGATCTAAGAGAAACAAGTTTTCACTTTGTAGGTAACATATAAAATAACACAGAAATTACACGCAAATTAACTAGGAACAAATTTTTCCATAATTTAAGTACAATTTTTATTCAGTTTCACTTATTATTCAACAGAAATAAACGTGTGAAAAGAACAAACGTAATAAGCGGAGTTATAATCTGCGACGTTCAATGAATACGTACACCAGAAGATCAAGACAGAGCACCATCATACTACCATCCATGGGGATTTGTTGAGTTGTCTAGCATACGTGAGAATAATTTGGCTTCAGGGCTCCGTCCAAACCGACTAAGAAGATCGCAGTTTGTTTCTTTGTTATTCATATGATGACGTTCTGGGTAACTCAGATTGTATAACGTACAGTGGTATGATGAGTGAGTAATCAGAAAGGGATGGGAGGCAAGCATTTGTTACTTAATGAAATTAGAAGGCCCATTGCCCTGGTGGTATTGAATAAAATCATTGTAACCTCAGAACAGCATACGACCCAGCCGAGATTAGAGCGTTGTACCTCCCGATTTCAATTCTGAGACCCTGCTGCTATTAAAAAAACCCGGTATTTCAACTGTTGTATAATCTTATGTATATTGGGCCGTGCATCATTGTGATAGTTGAAGAATAAGAGACCAACTTGATGTCACAATTTATTAAGTTTTATTTCACTTCTTCTATACTCAACATGCTTCGGACATTAATACATCCATCACTAGGAGCCTGCGACTTTTCTATTGTATCACCACATTGGTTGTGTGTTCTTGTTTCGATGTGTGTTGGAGTTTCCGTGTGGCTGGGTTGGGGTGGTATCCGTTTGTAAAACGCAAAAATAAATAATACAAAGAAACAGAAGTGATTAAATGTGTAAAGTGTCAGAAATCGACGGATTTTAGAACCAACTATTTTCAAAACACAGAACTATTTGTCACTACGAGCACCGACGTGAATATAAAACAAACCGCCATTTGTAAAAGCAAAATGTATGCAGCATGACTATTTACGCATCCACATAATAAAACCAACTAGAACTAATTTCTCAAATTTATTTTTGGAATAAAACTACATGTTTCCGACAGTTCCTCTGTCCATCATCAGGAGTTTTTCACTGTACACACAGCAATAGTATATGTCATACAGGTTTGCTGACAGCTTGAGAGCGGGATCAGGATTCCATCCAGAACCTCGACATAATCCTTCCGGCCTCAATATGGCCCTGGGATTGACTCAGCCTCTAACAGAAATGAGTTACCAGAAATATTTCCTGGGGAGTAAAGGCGGTCAGTGCATAGGGCTGACAACCTTACCACCTTTGTGTGCCCATTGCTGTGTGTACAGTGGAAAACTTCTGACGATGGACAGAGGAACTGTAAGAAACATGTAGAGTTTTATTCAAAAATAAATTTGAGAAATTAGTGCATCTAGCTGGTTTTATTATACGAATTTATCACGCTGCACGGTCATCTGAACGTCAAATATTTATGCATCGTATGTATCCAATGAGGTAACAGATTGACCGGTTAAAAACAACGATGCAATAGAAGGGCCAAACTACAAGTGGTGGAAAGCAAGCGATGATGGCCACAACAATGAAATGATGTAGCTCTTCTGGAAAGGGATAGTAATGGAACGATGGCGAAGTAAATTCGCAGTTACATTCATGTGAAGCTGTCGACACGACAGACATGTCAATCACAGATGTTCGGCGGAATGGGTTCCATTAAGCTGCAACATGGCTGTCTCAATGGGCTCTATCCAATAAAGACGAGCTTCCGATAGGAGATAGGATTCTCCGTTGAATTACTTCTATGCTATCGATATTAGATACGCGAATTTGAACTTTTAGACAAGATGGTTGTCCCTGTGCATATGGGGGAGTGCAGGCACAACTGAACTCTTTCTGAACCTCGGCAATAGTGGTCAGTTTCATGCCACAGTTGCTTTACCGCCGGTACCAATTTAACAACTTTTCAGGTACCAAGCTGCAAATTATGTTAATCTATATTATATTATGATTTTGCGTTTGGAGGGCAAGTAACAAGAAGTTTTAAGCAGAGTTCAGAGCACAGCACACGAATTTATGACATTATCTTATAGCAGTGCTTATTAAAATGTATCATCTTAGTAGGGTGCGAAAATTTGCAGTCTGGAAGAAATTTGTCGAAGTTTTGGAGAAATATGCTGACTAATTTTCAAGGGGCTTTTTAACTTCTATCCACCGAAAATGTAGACACTATATTCTTTCTAAACGTGGGTACATTTCACCACACCACATACAGCCACATTCCAGAAGACAGTACACTTCATAGCGATGCCGTAACAACATCATATATCCGACAGCACTCTTCCAAATTTCGTGCGGGTTTACCCTTCTGAACGAATGTCCCCAATCCGGTCCCCTGCGATCCCCAGTCCGATCACCTACCATCCCGATTCCGACCTCCAAATTGCACTGTCAGTCAGAGTGCAAAACATCCTAATATCCCAGTCCGACCAAATACTATCCCCAGTCAGATCGTCAAGCACCGCCAGTCAGACTGCCTAATATCGCCAGTCCGATCGTCTAAAATCCCCATTTCGATCTCCTACCATCCCCAGTCCGATATCATAATAACTCTCGTTAGTCTGGTCACAGATCATTTCCAATCCGATCTCCATACAACGCCAGTCAGATGTCTAATATCGCCCGTTCGATCACCTAATATCCCCAGTCCAAATCTCTTGTCATTCCCAATCCCATCTTCAAATAGCCGTTCCGACGCCTAGCCTTCCCATTCCGATCACGTATTATCCCCAGTCCGACATCCTTACATCGCCAGTCCGATCGCCTAACATCTCCAGTCCCCTTTCCATTAATAAAGAATTTTGTCTTATTTTCGTAATAATTATTGACAAAATGGCTCTTAATTTACTTTTTACCGATTTCAACATTAATTATTTTAATTAACACCCCTAATAATACCCAGAAACAACACAAAATATGTAAGCCCCCACTACACTGTAAGTTAAGCAATATAATGCATTTTTTGAACGTAAACTATGTTTGGCAAATCCTGCCAAGAATCACAAATGTAGCAACGCCACTGCAGTTTGAATAGAAGAATACGTGACATATATGGCGCGGGCAAAATTTCATTTTGTCCCTCGCATGTACTCAACTACTTCAGAGTTAACAACTTCACCTTATTTTCTATGGAAATATTCGTCCATAAAAATAAATTACTTTTCCTTGATAAAAAAAAGCTCTCTCCTGCTCGCTATAACATTCTTAAAGCCCATTCATCCCTATCTTTTGGTATTACAATTGCTATTCTTTCTTCCGTCGTCTACCCACTCTGTCTCCTCTTTCTAATTCCTTGGCGGCACTACTTGTGGCGACGACTGCCAGATCACAGTGCAGTAAACTGGAAGGATGCGTCTGTCAGGAGCCCTCGACGACAATCGTCCGGGTGTAAGAGTTGTTATGAAAGGGACATTTGGAGGGGCATGACAGAGAATCATTTACCAGACGAGACCGTTAGTAGAATGATTCCAACTAGCTGCATTTTTGTAATAAAACATGCCGTAAATCTTACACTGCAGACAAATATACTTTGCAATATTTCCAGAAACAATGAGATGTTACAACCACAACTATATCAGAGAGAAATACATATAAATGCGTGAACTCTTTTATCTTTTACATTTCAAGCCACATATAACGAACAAGGTAGACACACTTCTTTAATTATGTAGCATTATGTCGTTGGTATTTACATTTAAATGTACTTCTACGAGGTAGTTCATATCGGCACGGCTAGTGTATCACAGAGTCACGTTTAATACACACCATTCTCACTTACCTTTGATCAAACATTAAAATCTCGGCCCGCCGACCGGCTATTCTGACTAATGTACTCCCGGTATTTCTCAGTACCACCACGCAAATACCAAGAGAGCACCTCAGTTCGAACAAAGCAGCTTCCTCCTGTATGCTTTCCAGTTCCTATCCAGTAATCCTATTACTATTCGACGTTCAGTAATCCGAGTTCAAATTATGCCCTTAAAACAGCCACAAATAAATCAATACATTAATAAGAGCATAAATACTTAACAATAGCCAAGACATATATTCGTCCTTGTGCCAGCGATGAAGACACATGTGGGAAGCAAAATAAAATTCTGTTCATTCTTAACTTCGGAATTAGACGAAGATGAGTGTTCAGGTTCACGTTCCTGCCTCTTTGTTCCTGGGAAGACGCTCGCGCTACTCACTGTATTCCGGACACAGGAGACACACAACCTGTATTGACCGTAAGGAGAAGAGAGGTCTCCTGCCCCTGCTAGGAATTGAAAGACGATTCGTTGGTTGTACAGCCCGAAGGATATGTCTGTTTTCCACGATCGGTGTATTGCCAAAGGACTACAGCCTATATGTGTTAGAATGTTGGGTGCTACAAATTAGCCACGACAGTGCGTTTCTACGACATTTACTGAGAATGAAAACTTATGCATATGTAATACCCTTAAGACTTGCTTTCTTTCGTTATGCAGAGTCGAAAACACACAGTAAAAGGAGAAAGAAATGGCAGTTTGACGACTGATTCAGTGTTACAGGGTCCACCTTCGCCGAAAAAGTTTCCCTGACAGCAGAACTGCTACTTCTTCTTCTTCTTAGTACGGCTCTACAACTCTTAGTGCAGAGATTTGGCCTTCTCAACCACTTCCTTCCACCTTCTCCTATCCTGGACAAGGGTCTTCCAATTTGGCACTTTTAACCTCTGTATATCTTTTTTAACATCATCCTCCCAGCGTATCTTTGGTCTTCCCATTGGCCTCTTTGAAATGGGTTTCCAGGAGTATAATGCTTTGACCATTCTTGTTTCTTGCATTCTTTCGATATGACCATACCATCCTAATCTTGCAGAACTGCTACTGCATACAGTTATTCTATCAAGCCGAGTGTGTTAGAATCAACGTATCTGTCCTTTAAAAACTTTTCTGAGACGCCGGTAAATCTGCCATACTACACGCTATCACAATGCAGAGGACCCACTCTTAATGGTCTAAACGTTCATGATGCCTGGCCACGTATCAGCAGCTAGATTCTTGGGTGGTCTGAGATTCTTTCAGCATCTAGATGTACGGGCTAAGTTTATTTGCCTAGCAGGCATTCCTTCTTCATCAAGAGCTATTCGATGTCGTGGTGAATACGAACAAGTCTGTAACGCTTACAGTGGGCCGAAGTTAATAGTCTAATGATAACCTGCTATTGACTATACGTGTTTGAAGGATTTCGTAAGCCTTATACACAAATAACGGAAGACTGTCATTTCAGGCAGTTTAATTTAGATAATGAAATCAGTTCATTAGTTGAAATATTACTCGACTATTCCGTATCAGAACTGCATTTCATGTAAAGATTTGTTCTTCAAAAAATACAGTAACAGTAATTTACGTCGTACAGATGGCAGGATGCGAATGAATTTCATGTTTAGCTGGCTTTCAATTAACATTAGAGACACCTTTAGAAAAACAACTGGCGTGCCATTGAATATATTACCTTCCTCAGGTATACAATTTCAGTGAAACTGTACTATATTACGAAACATTCCCATTCAACAAAGTAGGCCTACTCCTTGAAAACAGATTATTTCCTCAACAAATTCCAAGCATTTGAGAGAACTTGAAAAATCACGATCATGTTGGCAGGATCCAAACCCTATTTTGAAACAAATGATTTGTCCACACACACACACACACACACACACAGAGAGAGAGAGAGAGAGAGAGAGAGAGAGAGAGAGAGAAAATACAGTATTTCATCCTAATACAGGCATTTAAATATTATCCCCACATGTAGGCCTAAGTCCTCAAATTATTGCTTTCCTTCACGTTTTGCGAAGAAATTTGTATGAATTTTCCACCTGTCTCACACGTTCTACATTCCCTGCCCATCTCATATTCCTCGACTTGGGCCCCTTAATAATGCTGAGTGAAGATGTTCCTCGTTGTGCACAACGGGTCAGAATAGCACCGACCTTGTCCATGTCAATGGACACGATAGAATAATTCTGGTAATTTTTAGCCAAGCACTGTACAAGCCTCCCTGATAATGGATCCTCTGTGATCCGAAACATGTTGGAGCACTTTTAAATATTTTATAATTTTAATTGTATCTACATATTATATATTGTGCATTACTTGGATAATAAAGTACTTAATTACATTATGAAAATTATATGTATCGTTTTTGGTTAATTCAATCAATTTCCCTGACTTACCTCATTTCGTGGTAAGAAACTATATTAGCTACTGAATGACGTAGAAGTGTTGCACAACTTACATTTGAGAGTTCTCTATATGTGGTTCCACAATTGCGAATTCAGTGTGTCATATCACAAAACAAGGTACAGTACGTAATGAAATTGGGCACGATTGAAACATGGACCTAGGCATATAGTTGGAACCTCTAAATAGTTATTCGATTAACTGCGTTTAATAAACATGCCACACACGCCGCTTTCAGTCAGTGTCACGAAAGAGTGTCAAGGCTTATACAGTGGCGTGTCCTTTCGGGATTTAGAAGGCCGAAGCACGACGACAGCCCACAAATAAGTAACATAGGCCTAAATCGTTCTGACTTTCCTCTACATCTTCCGGCAAAAGCATGCCTAATCTTATGTACAATTCTCTTTAACAGGCTGCAGAGTTTTTAAACAGTCGATAATCAATCAGATACTACGTATATAAGAAATCCGTGACTCTTACGGAACTCGAAGGTTCGCTGTCACGTTTACATCGATATCCAGAACGAGATGAACCCAGTCCACACTCTGCCATTCTATTTACGTTATATCCATTTTAATACTTCACTCCCACTTGCACCTACTTTCTCAAAGTGATACGTTACGTTCTGATTTCATAGCCAACATTTTGCATTCATTCTTCATCTCTCCCGAGCGCCCTACATGACTATTCAGCCTCACTCTCCTTTATTTCATGATACTAATCACATTTGGCGAAAAGTGCAAATTACTAATTTAACCATTGTGTCATTTTGTCAATTCTTCTCTTGCTTCTTACGGGTTGGAAGGTTCGGGGATCGAATCCCAGTGGGGGCGAGATTTTCCGCACCTGTCCAGACCGGCCCTGAGGCCCAACCAGCCTCCTGTAAAATGGGTATCGGGTCTCTCCCGGGGGTAAAGAGCGGGCGGGGTGTGACGGCGACCCCTCACCCCCTTCTAGTGCCGTGGTCAAGAAAGAGCAGAGCTATACCTCTACTCCCCCTACGGGCCGTACGACCTGTACGGAGCCTCAGTGCCTGTACAGGGGTGAACTTTACCTAACCTTAACTTTCTCTTGCTTCTCCTATTTGTTAAAACAATAAATTTCACTCAGTAACCTAAAATTGTGTGGGCCGGGTAGCTCAGTCGGTATAGCGACTCACTACGGGCTGGACGGTCCGGGATCGAATGCCGGTGGGGACGAGATTTTCCGCCCGTCCAGACCGGCCCAGGGGCCCACTCAGCCTCCTGTAAAATGGGTACCGGGTCTTTTCCGGGGGTAAAGTGCAGCTGGTGCGTGCTGTTGACAACTCACCCCCTTCTAGTGCCACGGTCATGGAAGAGTAGAGCCATACCTCTACCCGCCCTCTGGGCCACACCGGCCCTGTAACTGGCTCACTTTACCTTTTTACCCTCAAAATGTGTTACGGTCTTCTGCGGTACGAGGCTGTGTGATTCTGTAGGCAATTACCAACATCTCTAAGAAACTTGCTCCCTACCTTGAAGATGAATGTAGCAAGTTCCTCCAAAACGTTAGTACATGTCTACCAGAATACCTGGAACCACATCCAAAGGGCAAAAATTCAGCCACTCTCCACCTTGAAAATTTCAAATCTCACACTCTACCTTAATACGAAAGAACCGATTTATATGCATAGAAGGGTATGCGACAGCGAACAACAAGTGCCAGATTGTACATGCTCTGCGGACTACTTCGTTGTGTATGGGTGTCGTGAGGATCATGTAGTGGGTCCACTGTGCGAGGGAACTGATCCCTTGCGAGCGTTCCAGCAATCCCTTCAATGGCTGCTGACTCTTCTTTATATTCTGTTTCCATTCAGTTACCAACGACCACCCACTCCACTATTCACATGCAGGCAGACACCACCAAAAATGTTTATCCTCGTGTGATGAAATGATTATGGGTATCCACTGGAACTGGGTTAAGGAAAACGAAAGTGTTCACAGTACATGCTTCCTCTCTGTGTGACAACGGATTAATGGTTTTCGTGAGACAATTTTAAAAACTGCCAACTTCATTTTCTGTTGTGAGAACCAATTAACCAACTAATTTCAAAGAGCGGAGTCCCACTTGACGGATCATATTTGTTCAGCTGGTCAAATTGCTAACATTTTCGAATAAGGGCCCCAAAATCTGTTTCAGTATTCACAAGAGTCAGCCAATAGTCCATATCTTGAGCCAGGTAAGCCCAATCCACATCCTTCAATTCTATACATTTAAAATCCATTTCATATTATCCTCCCATCGACACTTTGGTCTTCAGAGTAGCTTCTTTCCATCAGGGTTTGCCACCAAATCCCTCAATGAACATCTCTTTTCATGAATGCCACACACCCTGCAAATCCCACCCTCACTGATTTGAGTGCCACTGTCCTAATCCTGTTTGTTCCCTTTTACGTCCAAATATCCTCCTCGCCATCCTGCCTCTGAAACACATTTTTCCCATGTAACAGACACAGTTTTTTTGACAACGGTCGTACACGAGAGATCGTAGCAGCATTTACAAGGCCTTTTTTTCCATTTTCACTAAAACACTCAAAACAGCAATATTTTTGTGACACTGGAAAAAGTTCTTGGAAATGCTGCTGATATTACCCTTAGTCCGTTATTCCCTTATGTGACGCCAAGTTTCACATTCCTTCGAAAAGCATATGAATGTTTATGTTGTTTTGTATATTTTAACCTTAAGTTATTATATACCAGACGGGAAGAGAAAAGACTGTGAACGAAATGGTAACAACACTCCGCAACCTTCATTTCGGTCCTAATGTCTTCGACATTTTATCAGAATCTAATAATGAAGGCACTTAAATAAAACACGCAAAACTGTGGGACGATTCATCTCTGTGGCCCAATCCAATCTAAATAAAAGAGCAAAGGAAGGAAAGGTGAAATTCCAGCCGCACTTGATCAAGCATCACGCCACGGTTACGTGCATAACGATTAGAGATACAGCTTCCTGCGCCCGTAACTTCGGTACAAGGTGGCAGTGAGTGATCAACTTAACCCTCTCGGAAAGAGGCTCCGGTGCCCCTTGGATTGGAGGCTAGGAGGTCACTAAGCTAGTCTGGGCGGTTTGAAGGAAAGAACAATTCATAACTCTGCAGGAAAAAAAAAAAATCCCCCGGCCACCCAGCTCGAATCACAAGGTGAAAGGCGCAAACAATATTTTTGGGTTATCAGCTTTAGAGCCGTTACATAAAGTACACTTCCCTACACTTAGGTACAATAATCTCTTGAACCGAATTCAAAGGGGGCACTGGCAGGGTAGATTAATACGGTTGTTATGGGGCGTTGGCAACCCCGTTGGACCATAGGGCCTCTGCAGGTGAAATGTGCGTTACGTATTCCCAATTGAATTTTCATTCATATTTAAAATAATATCATAAGCCATGAAGTCACAGCTTAGAAATATCTTAAGAATGAATACTTCTCACTGAATTTAAATCGTTAAGTCTTACTTGAACACTATCCGTGGCGTCCGCCTCATTCTTAAACGCAAGTAAACACACATGAAACTGGCGATTATATAGTCCCATAGCATGAGGAAGTATGTATACCGACATTATGTTATACAGTGATGTGTCGAGAGCAACTGAGATTTAATACCGTCTGTCGATCCCGGACTGTCCAGCCCGTAGTCAGTCGCTATACCTACTGAGCTACCCGGCCCACGTGTGTATATATATATATATATATATATATATACACCCACACACACTCACTCACTCACACACACACACACACACACACACACATATATATATATATATATATATAATGCAGTGTTATTTGCTGCGGTAATTTTTAACTGTGTTAAGGTTGAATTTCGCATACCGCAACACTAGCAAGAAAACTTAATTAAAAAAAAAAAAAAAACGAAACTTCAAATTCCCTGTGTTATCTCCTCCGTTCATGGCCTTTAACTTCAAATTATACGTTTTAAATAATTGTTATGGGTGATGCCCGCCTCACGTTGCAAAAAGAAATGGAAGAACACGTCAGTTTATATTATTATGACACGGAACGAGCTTCCGTCTAACGGACTTACAAGAACGTGTGCTACAGCTGAAGCAAAGAGAATAGAAGCTTTTTGTATACTCAGTTAAAATATCAGAGGGTACAGTGACCTGTTGGCTCTGCGCCTTCGCCGCCCATGATGATGAAACGTGAGACAAAGCTATATGAAACTGCCTGGCACTCGATGCAACGCAAAAATGGAAAATATCATCAAACATATCAGACTGCTACAAGATTCCTTGAATAGTTTGCGTCTGTACCTTTAAGTAAACCTTCAGGCCCAAGTTTTACGGCAAGATACAGTAAGTTTGTCCCGCCGCTTAGTTAAATACCATGGAGTAACAACTTATGTCGAAAGTAGGTGTAGTTTCAAGCAACCTTAATTGCGATACGAGATAACAAGAATCCCCAGTACCCATTGGATAGAAGCCTACATCCTCTTGGACACTCTACAGAGGAGAATACCCTGGATACTCGCCTGGAATAGAACCAAAAATTCCTCAGTTGTCCAGCCCCTATCCAGTCACTGGACTGAGCTCTGAAGTTTCGGTTTATGGAAGGGTCTGTCAATGTCTACACTGACGATCCAAAATATTGTTGTGAACATGGAACAACATATGGACCGGTTCACAGGCACGAGTCTTCAATTTTACAGCCAGCGTGTTCACTGAGCAATGCGGAAAGTGTGGCGAAACGGCATAACAGTGCCTAAAATGGCCTGTCTATAGAAATGTGATGAGAAGAAAAGTGAGTACACTTCTTCATGGACAAATGTGTGAAGGAAATGCAAGGTTGTACCCCTGCTTAACGTATCCCACGCCATGAAGATATACGGCATAAGTAGGTACAGTTGCACGCAATGCTTACCTTGGTCTTAGAAGAACATGTACTACTCTTATAATAAAATCAACGAGATACACTACATCTCAAATTTATTTTTGGAATAGGACTCTACATATTTCGAACAGTTTCTCTGTCCATCATCAGGAGTCTAGTAACGTACACACAGCAAAAGGTATATGTCATACGGGTTATGCTGACTACTTGCTGTCAGCATAACCTGTATGACATATACCTATTGCTGTCTATAAAGTACTAGACTCTTGGTGATGGACAGGGAAACTGTCCGAAACATGTGGAGTTCTATTCCAAAAATAAATTTGAGATATTAGTGCAACTCGTTGGTTTTATTATAAGAATATATCACGATGCACGGTCCTCTGAATGTTAAAAAAAAAAAAGTTAGCTTCAAACCACGGCCACTTTCCCTCTGCGGAAAAAGTCCCCTATTTTTCGGTTAAGAGGGTGAGTGGGCTCAGGAGACGGCCTAGACGACGTAAGAGAAAAGTCGCTATTTCACTTTCTGCAGTCTGCGTCTATACTCTCAGGATCGTGGATCCCTGGGGCTAGATTTCAACCAAGAATCTCCCGGATGCAAAACGGGCATGTCACAGAGACGTGAGGTTTCTTGTATGCTGTTGAAGCGTTGCTGCTGGCAACTTCATTGAATGAATGAATGACATGGGTCTACAACATCCTTGAATTACTCTCAGCAAAATGAACATATGGGAGGTGTCAACACGGCCCAGGAGGGGAAACTTCTACCGGAAAACACGGAACAACATCCCAGAAGACGGCAACGAGCATAGAACTGCCGTCGAAAACCTCGACTTTTGTTAAGAGGCCTATAATATAAATATTATTTCCTTTTTTCACTATTTTTCCTCTATAAACCTTTCTACCCTTTGACGATCACTTATATTGTGAAACGTGCTGTAGGCAGCCGCGGAATCTCTCCTCTCTCGTTGAAGCAATAGCAATGTCTCCTTACCCTCCCGTTCCCACTAGATCAATAGAAGCCGACAGGCCGGCTGGCTCCTTTCGGGGATGAGATGGACCTCCAGGGGGCCAAGGGTTTAACTTAATCGCAGAAGTCAGGCGTTTTACCCCAGCACACAAGATCTAACTGCCTTAGCTCCATAACCACTCGCACAACTCCCCCCTTCTTCTTCGCAGGACAGAAAGTAGCAAAAGAACCCACTCTCATGATTGTTTTTTATCGTTGCTTAAACTCTGGTTACACGCAGACAGAAACGGTTTGTTGTCTCTTCCAATGCGTGTCGCTATTTGTCTACTCAGTGGCGGATCTACCAACTAGTCCTCTCAACCCGTGCTTAACAATTAAAAGCATAGTGGTTTCTACAGGCATGTGCCACATGCTGTAACATTAAACATTTCCCCGTAAAGGATATTTATGTTTCTTACTACACTCCAAATACGGATTATTTCCCTGAACGGCATTAACAGATTTGGTTTTACAATATAGGCGGACTGCGTCTTACGTGAGGTGCTGGAAACAAAATTCCGACTTAATGCAGCCCTCTCAGTCCTATCATACTCGTATTATTTCCGTCCTAATACATAAACTGTCCAGTCTTTTTACTCCAGCGCATTCTCGGAACAGCTCGTTTCCCATCGCTTCAAACTGTCTTGTTCTTCTCTCTCTCTCTCTCTCTCCCCCCTCTCTCTTTCTCTTTCTATATATATATATATATATATATATATATCCATGCCTCAAATTATTACTGACAGCTATAAAAGTGAAACAATTTCTAAATTTCACAACATCACGACAGTACATGAATCCGTATTTGGATTTGACTCAATAAGGTTTTTTAAAAAATAAAATACATTCTAGCTGGTTTCTCTTGCCATGTTCAGTCGGTGAACAGAAAGAACGTCTGCAGACACAACAATCGCAGCTTATCAAAACCCATAATTTCAACAGCGTTAGTCTGAATCAATATAACAATCTCCTGTTTCACTTCTGAATAGAAGCCAGCAATTTTTTACGGCAAGATAGCATTTCAAGGCCATGCTGCAGCATCTCTGAAAGTTCTTAGGTTTAAAAGCAAGATCAGGACTCAAGTGATGTCTCCATTAAGGCAAACGTGTGGTTTGTGTCTTGAGAACCACGATGAAGATAGATACGCACAGATGAGTTATAAAAAGGAGCACTACACTGCTAATGTATTGTGGTCTTATGGTTACGACACAGTGTTCTTTTCCAGCACATGCCAACGTGTCTGTGAAACAGACATCCTTCATATTCAGCGCATAAGTACCAAACGGAAAAAGAACTCTAATCCTTTTTACATCAGACACTTTATCGGGCATTTGCAAATTCCCTTAAACATTTCCTCCTTACACTTTGAGCGTTCATTTCTGAATTTACATGCCTTATTGATTTATACATAATTCTGAAACCACGAATCCTGCACATATTTCATATGGTATTAGGCCGTCGCCTATAGCAGTGTTTCTCAACCTTTGTGAGACGGCGGCCCGATAAATTCTTTTTTCATAAGACGAGGGTCCGGTCCCAACAAATTTACTCGTAAATACCTTTCCATTTTTTTAAGTTCATACATTAAACTAACATAAAAATTAATAATTAATTGTGGCATAATCATAAAGAGTATTAGTACACTTATGTATACCGTGTGGCATGTTGACAAATATAAAATTGCATTTAAATTAGTTATTAATAACTGGACTAATGAAATATTGTAGCATATTGTAGTTTCCTCAGGTCAGCATCTGGGTCTGAGTTTTTTTTGACACATTCACGAATATTTTTCTCCCCAGAATATTTCCACTATAAAACATTTATTCATGAAAATTGCTTAGAAAACTAAAATGACAAATT
>Ga0123355_10008357_pt1 | contig 15649 bp, 18 predicted proteins | sample TergutEmb28metaG_3_FD_89872 | JGI IMG/M metagenome (GOLD analysis project Ga0123355, IMG submission 89872) | Embiratermes neotenicus P1 segment gut microbial communities from Petit-Saut dam, French Guiana - Emb289 P1 | ecosystem: Host-associated > Arthropoda: Insects > Digestive system > Gut ... | reverse complement strand
GCTACGACCATTTTCCAGCTTGAAGTAAGCCACAGCAGGAAATGTTAGAACCACACTAACACTACTGAAGACTATAAACTTCTTGAATTCAAACTGTCGCCATGTTTTGAATGTTGCAAACTTTTGAATGTTGTATTCCTTCATTTGGGTGAATCCCCGGCGTTTAAATTTTATGTGGCGATGTTTCGGAACACTCTGTCTCTCCATCCTCATAGGTGGTGTTAAGCACCACCTATGAGGATGGAACAGACAGTGATCCGAAATGTCTGCACATAAAATTCAGATGCTGCGGAATCACCCAAAATAAAGAATACGACTATAAACTTCTTCACTAAAATTGTGCAGTAACCAATAAAAGGACCAACCTCCTATTCAGTGTAGCAAGTAGAAATAATTGCATCCATCAAATGTCAATAAACCTAATCAATCAAAAGTTTATCATGGTATATCACTGTTACACACTACTTCTGAAGAAGTGTGTCAGAAGTTCTGTGAAATAACCGTGTGCAATTGGTGAGCAGTTACGGGCATTCCTGAGCAGCTTGTTGCCTCCATTTTCAGGCTATACACAGTCCATGAAGTCACCGACTGCATACCCTAGAGGTGCACACAGCATGCTCCTCTGGAAGACTGGTAACTACTTACCGTTTGACATGGTGTAATATCCCAAACACCCGATCTTCATCGACATTACCGAGAGGACCTCTGATCTCACGTAACTGGGTAATGCTGTTTTCTTTCATCTTAAGATGCAACAATGACTTAGTCACCATCTTTGTAAACAGGAATGTTGCTTGTACAAGGAAAACAGTGAAAACAAATGTTCAACTAGTATCATTATAACAGAGATGTTAGGAAATAAATCGTAACTGAAGTACTTCAGACGAAAAAATACGAAGGTTGTGCTCTTCCACTTGATAAACAGAAATCACTACACAAAACCAAATAAACTTTCTTCAAACGAAGCCAATATCAATAACTTTTTTTTTCCAACACAAGGGTTAATATTTCGAGTTCCAATTGCTGTGGCTTGGCTGTCCATGATCCTGGAAGCAAATTCCCTGCAAATATTATTACATAAATGAATATCTGAATATTCTTCCCCACAGAACAATCTTCCCATCAGTTAATCAACAGCAGTATGAATGGACAAACATGAAGCAAAAATGTCACCTCAGGATGTGTCTAAGCTGCCAATAAAATATAATTTCTACTGTTTCTTGAATCCTTCAATGTGCTTCACAATATTTCTCCACCTAGCAGGACAGAACAAAAACTGTTAACTCCCCACCATGCAGTCCGTCTACATACCACACAAGCACTTATACAACTGGAATTTGAAAAACGTTCATGCACATTTCAAGTTACACAATTTCATTAGATGGCAACCATCAAGCTCCAAATACGGTTCCTGCAAGATCCTTTGGTTATTTCCCTCTGTTACTGCAATCTGCCAAATAGGTGCAATCACCTACAGCTTCGTTAGCTGCCCAAATAGTTATGGTTCATTCCAACCAAAACCCACATAAAATACAAATTACAGCATAATTCCATCGATGACAACACTTCCAACTTCTTCAAACCAACATGTCTTATGAAGCAAGTTCCTGTCACAAGCGTGTTAAAGTTTCAAACCTCATTCCTTGCAAAACATAAAATTTCATTCACTCAACCATTAGGATATCCTATCAGTTCATGGTATACCTCCCAGTTACATTACAAGAAGACGGGTACCTGGTCCCCTGCACCAATATCCATCTCTTCTTTGTTTTTGTGAACACCGTTGGCGATGTTGGGAGACTGCTCTTCCATGGCCAACAGCACATTGCAAGTGTGGTAATCGAAGCCTACGGGTGGCAACACAAAGCTAGCCTTAACCTGGGTCAAGATACCAAACACGACCCAACCAACCTTTTCCTTTTGACAAAACACTATTCAGCTCTTTGATACAACACTTTTCACCCAAGCCGTAGTGATGTCAATAAAATTCTCAAACATATAATGTAAATACACTTCAGAATGGTCTTCCTGAACATCATACTTCTACACATAGTGCAAAATTTATCGTTCACATAAACAATGGACCATTACGTGACTTTAAGAGACGAACTGCTGGTTAAAAAGACCAAAGTCATGACTCAAAACACTTTCAATAAAACAATGCTAGATAAATGAATTCCCCAAATTACTGACACAATTACTTTGGTGCCAGTACCCTTGGGAGTTACAATTACTACTGTCACTCATCAAATTCATTCTGAAAGGAAACATAAACTTGGCATTAACATCCATCAACACATGCAGTCCTGGTTGCCAATTCACCACTCACACCTCCTACCATCTTCCACATATATAAGTCTTCTAATGTTTTGGAACATACCTCAACACGTCAAAAATTTCAAAGTCATTTGCTTTGTTTCCCATACCAATTACTATACCGTCTCCAGTTTATCACAAGTCTGGGTCCCACAAAGTCACAACAATATCTACACACAGCAAAACAGAGTATATTATGTCCTAACATAGTTCAAAACAGCATGCTTCTATACATGCTTCACTTCTTGGAAAAAATTATACACACATTTGCAAATTTCCTGCTTAACAGTTTTTTGAATTCACATACTAAATTATTATTATCATCTACATCATCTCCTTTATGCAGGGTAATTATACTTATATTCTTGAGACAAACTATATCCCTAGGGAATACAGTGCTGCAGCTATTCTGTTGTTACTATTCATGGTGCTTATATTGTTAGTTTCAGTGTTGAATCTATTGTACTTTTACATTAGTACTTTCCAAAGTACGTGTGCAGTACCCAATATGGCTGTTTTCTGTAGTTCCTTGACTTCATGTTTTCCTGGTATGTTGTTCACGTATTTTCTGAATGACTTTGAAATAGTTTCAGTCGTCCCTATTATTACTTTTGTTTTTACATTCCACATGGGCTATATTTCTATTGTAAGGTCTTTATATTATAGAATCTTCTTGGCTTCCCTTTTAATCACATTTCTGTCTTCTGGGATTATTACTACTATTATTAACATATTTTTATATTGTGTATTGCATAAGCACCAGTCAAATTAAATCTGGGGAACAGACAAGCCACAAACACTAATTGACCAAAAATGTGAATGAACACACTCACAGAATTATTAGCTGTTTGGGCTTCAACAATGCCCTGCATGAAATGCATACAACTTTTTTGGATTTGGTAATTTGATTTTAAAAAAAAGGTGCTTGAACGAACAGTGCATAATATTTCAAACCTGTTTCATAAAAAAATCTGATATTATTTCAGCTTGCACACCGTGCCAAGGAAATTTATCAGCAAACATACGATTTTCAATGAACCCACCTATTGTCTGGTACATATAAGCCACACCTCTCAAGAATAAAGCTTCATACGTGGGTCATGAAAACCATCAATTACTAAAACTAGAATAACAAATTTTTTTCTATGGCCGGGGGGGGGGGCAGAATAGAAAACTGTCATTTTGTACCATCTAAATGTAACAGCTTTGTTGCAAAGTAGACCTTTCCTTTCCAAGATTCCACATTTAAGATTGAAATGACTTCATGAGGTTTACTTATGAGCATTAATATCAGGTCTCTTTTGATTAGCCCACATTTCTTGGGTTTTCTTTCTGTCTGCCACTGACCCTGCTGCACGGAACTTCATTGCTACTCTGGAATTACTGCTATAGAAGGCACTACACTTCCAAGAAGTTTTTGTACAAAAACTGACAGTTCCTCTACGCTTATGCTTCATGTATTACTTCAAAAACATCAAAATCCCACCACATACAGAGACACATCCACAGTTTTTCGAATGATTACACATAATGGTCTGAGCCATGAAAGATTTATGGTTTCTTTCATGGGTGCAAGTAGCCTATGGACCTCAGATTAAAATGTCACTGATCTCATGATAAACTGGAGATGCACAATCTTGCATTAAACTGGAAGTCACAAATCCACAGGACCATGTGTGTTTGAACTAACAGCAAGAAATGCCACAAACAGCATATAAATTCACCCTCAATTACAAACACACAAACACTCACAGCACTGGATTTAACATTTCTGCAACAGAAACTTAACCTAATTCAAACATTGAAGATAATCTTACAATTTCACTTTGGGATAAAGAAGCTATAATTGCTACATACGCTGAAGTGTGGGATAACACAGGTACAGCACCACACATTCATAACCTCAGTACCAGACAGGCATGGTCAATTTCACGCCCCAGCAATTTTACTTCCAGTATCCACTTGCAGTAGGCTGGGTAAGCCCCAGAGCCAGCCTCAGTACTGTGAAAAACAGAAAAATCTCTACCCCTGCCATAAATCAAAACTCTATCATCCATGCAGCCCAGTCACTATACTGACATACCCATGTTTGAAACAGATCTCTCCTCTACATAAGGAATTAAAATCGGCAGTCAAACTTACCCTTTGATGAATCATCATAACCAATATGTTTCACTGTCTCTCGTACAACTTTCTGGTAGTCAACGTTAGCCTTAGATGTGATTTCACCGCACAGAAGAATCATTCCAGTCTTTGTAACTGTCTCTGTAACAACCATGCAATAACCCAATGACTTTTAGATAACTTCAAAAATGTGCATGCATGATAATCCAAATAGCAGCAGCTGACAATGACCTCACTGAAATCTGATAAGACTTCAGATGAGTGGTCATTATGACATTTAATCCTCCTAAACAAAATTCAGTGATACAGCTATTTGTAAGTCAGAAAACTTTAGCCACTCTGATTAGGAATTTATAAAACTAGGCCCATCAACATGGGACATTCAGTCACTAATATCAGTCAATAATGCTGCATACAACAGAGTAGGACAAATGGTAACATTGAATAGATACGCACAAAAGTGACCGGCCTAATCTCATGCACTACCCTAGCATTAGGCTAAACTGAGGAAAACCATGGACCTGTTATCATAAGTGTCCCAGCCACGATTCAAAATCAGCCCCTTCTGAATATAAGTGTTGCCACCTTACTCAATTCACTTGACGAAGGTCATTCTGTACTAATTTAAGCTTCTGTAGCTCACATTTTCAGTCATCATTCTATTTAATGTTTTGCGCATTTTGTCTGTGACCTTAAAGTACTGAACTGTCTGTGCTCAATTTATAGCTGAATGCTACCACAGATAAAACACAAGGCTATTACACTGCACGTTCATAGTAGGCTGTTTGGAATGTGAAGTGTTACTGCCCAGTCTATACCAATGGGAGTCAAATTTGAAGTCTAAAATAAAAATACTGCCACCAATGAGGAAAAGAACAAAAATTCCTGGTGGCTGGGGTATCCTGAGGCATAATGCCACAGTGTGGTAAAAGAATACCAACATTACACAGGATCTCGCCGCATATCATCATTGGGGTAGACCAACTTATCACACCCCAGGTGACAGCAACAGCATTCACAGCCACAAAACCTCAATCTTGCCCCCCCCCCCCACAAGCCTACTCCACCGCTTGCCCAACTCCCACTTTCTGAACAGAGAAGGCACCTACAAAATTTGGATTCATACACACAACCGTACATCACATTATGACACCATGAATGAAACACATAGAAAATGCATTAACAAGTTCTTGAGGACAATGCAGAGTCCTTCAGGATCATGAAATAGCACTGAAATTATTCCCTCACAGGCATGTTTGCTACATAAGTAGCATTCATTCCATTCGCATGAGCAGAATGTGACAATTCCTTGCCGTTCTCAGGAGCTTCTTCCCATTCCTCTCTGTTATGTACTTTTTCCTGCTACCCTTCTCCACCAATTATTCTTCCATCCTCTCTCACCTAATTTTGCCATCTATTTCTTGGTCTATCTCTCAATCTTGTTCCCAAATTCATATATAATACCCTTCTGGGAATTCTGTTTTCTTCCATTCTCTGTACATGCCCAAACCAATGTAATCTATTTAACTTTATTGTCTCTGTTATGGTAGGTTTTTTAACACTTGCAAAAATTTCTTTACTGGTTAATATCCCCCAGTTTTCTTTTTCATTGTCATATACTGGGCCCAAAATTCTTCTACACACTTTCCTTTCAAAAATGTTCAATTGCTTTCTGTCTGTCTCTGTTTCTGATGCATATGTTAACATTTTGCCTATTATTGTGTTCTTTAGTCTTAACTTTAGTTTCTTTGATATGTTTTTATTTTTTTAAATTTTTTGTTGCATAAAATATGTTTTGTTAGCATTTTTAATCTTTCTTGCAAGTCTATTTGGTTATTGTTATCTTCATTAAGTACAACTACTAAATATTTAAAATTTTCCACCCTCTAAAATTTGTAATTTTTTATTTCCAAATGTCCTATTTCATTTTTCTTTACACTGCTTTTCCTTTCCACTATCATATATTTTCTCTCTTCTTGGTTCATCTGTAGTCCAAACTTTCTGGCAATGTTTTCCATTCCTACAAAAATTTTTCTTATTTCAAGTTCATTTTTTCCAATTAATGATAATATATTCAATTGTTCTTTACCAATCTTTATACCACTAGGAACCATTTTTACACTTCATATCACTTTTTTTAATGCCAAATCAAATAATATTGGTGATAAAGGGTCACACTGTTTCAAGCCCATTTTATTTTCATAAAAAGATGACAATGTTCCTCCTATTCTAACCGCACTTCTTGTCTTTTGTACACGTTTTACACATATTTATTAATTTAGTATGAATTTTAATTGTTTAATACATTCCCATAGTGTACCTCTATGAATAGAATCATATGCCTTTTCAAAATCAATAAATATTGTACGCTCTGATTATACTCCCAAAGTTTCTCGCTTATTATTTTCAATGCAAATATGTTGTCAATTACAGGTCTTCCATCTCTAAATCCATTCTGATGGTCCCCCATAATTTTTTCAATATATGGTTTCCTCTTTCCCAATAATATTTTTGACAAAATTTTGTAAGCTGCATTTCCCATTGCTATTCCCCTGTAATTCTCACACCTATCTCAGTCTCTTCTTTTGTGTATAGGAACTATTATTGTTTCTTTCCATTCTTTGGGTATTCTTTCCTCCTCCAAGATTTGTCTTACTAGTTTATACATTCTATTCAGTAGTTTATTTCCTGCGTATTTTATTAATTCCAGATGCATTCCATCAGTTCCAGCCGCCTTGTTATTTTTTAAGTTACTTATTGCTTTTTTTACATCTTCTATAGCGAGTTCTTCCACTTGAACTTCAACTTCGCTAATTTCTTTATTTCCTTTTTTAATTAATTCCCTTGGTTCTTCTGTGTTCAGTAACTTGTCAAAATATTCTTTCCATATTTCTTTCTCCTTTGTATTCATTGCCAATTCTCCTTTTTTGCTCCTAATTATGATAAATTTATACTGATATCCTTTTGTAAATTTGTTTACTGTTTGATACATTTTCCTTGTGTTATTATGCTTCTGATCTTCTATTGATTGTATTACATATTTCATGTATGTCTTTTTCTTATTCCTAATTATTTTGTGAGCTTCTTTTCTTTTATGGTGATACTCCTGCTCTTCCTTCTCCTTTCTTCCTTTTATCACCCACTTTTCTCTTACTTTCTTCACTTCTTCTAGTGCAAATTTGCATTCCTCATCGTACCATTTACTTTTAAATGTTTCTGTACCTTTATCCTTTTCTACAAACTGCTGTTTAGCTTCCTTGATTGTTTTAGTGTTTTCTCATTTTTATTAACATTATTATAATATAATACTATCTTCATAAGTAGTAGCCAGTAATTAAAATGCAAACTCTGCACCAACAATATATTAATGTAAAATATAAAAATTATGTTTGGAAATACAGTTTTAATACAATCTGCCTCCACTGTGGCATTTATATTTGATTCAGTCTGCTGCTAAGGCTTTTCCTTTGTACTTCTGTATCAGAGAACAACACGTCTGAATCTAGAAACAAGAATTTTTCCCTCCGAGGATTCATCTGCAACAACTAATGAACTTAAAATTCTTGCTGTTACTGTGTGTTTGTCTTGTAAACCACATAACATTCATACACACTGACGACATTCTTCCAAAACGATACCATTTACTGCACTCTTGTATTAAAACCCAAAGGCACATAAAGTAAAAATGCAGAGCTAAAAATCCTTAGAAATACATCAACCACATCCTTATCCAACACAGAAATGTGCATACTGTGTTGATAGGTTACCAGCATGACCAACATATTTCATATTGGTCAAACTACACAAGATACAGGGAGCAGCTACACTCATTTATACACAGTACAGGAGAACTGAACTGCACTGAAGGCATTCAGGAAAACACACACACCTTCAGGCCCACAAAATGTCATGTTAATTCCCATCAACAATCAGCAACATCTAAAGAGAGCATGTCACACACACAGCCTTGCCATTCAACCCTGCCCTTCTTCCACTCCAATGGACAGCAACAGAGAACACTGAACATTTCATTCACAGCAATCCGATTCGCATCCTCATTAATACTAGTATAAGGTGCAATGTCAATGTGACAGTTCTTCTTAAGAAATTGGCACTTCTATATGTGAAGTCAAAATAGTGTCTCTCTTCAATTCTGATGCTGAATTATAACGTTGGCTAAGTTGAATTTAACCCTGCTCTGGTACCATCGGGTCTATGTGACCCCAGTCCTCTTTGACTCGCTTTTTTTTTAAACTGTCAGGAATACTGACATCGCCTTTTACATATTTTTTTGTACGGCCTTCCTAACAATGTCATACACATTTGCTAGTTTTTGTGTCTTTCCATTTATTTATGTTTATTTCTGCTTGGGGACAAATGGAACCCATAGTACCTTCCATGCAATATAGATAATTGTCTGCAAAATGCAGAAAACGCTGTATGTGTAAAAATCTGTCACATGTCACGTTCTCACCGTAAAAACAGTATACCATTTAGAGTTATAAACAAAGCTAGAATGCATTAGTCAGCCGGGGAAAAATGCGCAGTTGCTCTGTGTAAGACACATAGATCATGGTATTGTGAGGGGCTTAGGGGGTAGAAGGGGATCATTCTGGGTACACAGAGGATAACATTGAACTTCCAAGAGTCCTGCAGCATAGCAAACCTATGCAGTGGTATCATATAGAAGTGAACAAAATTCCTCCCACCGACACACTGTTTGCGATGTCTTTACAAGTCGTTCGGACTCACTGCGCGACGTGTTTAGAAAACGTTCGGTAGCAAAGGGATCATGGCAAGACAACGGGGATTGTCGTGCAACGAAGTTCTGGCGTGTTTAGATGTGTTAAGTGACGTCGATATTGAAGATAGTTTGAGCTGGGATAAAAGCGACCCTAAGTCCAAAGAAGTGTCAGATTCCTACAGTGAAATAAGTGCAAGTGAATCAGATTCGGAATAGAAGCAAGATGTTGACAGTGGTGAAATTCTTGGAAAAGATGGATATCTGTGGTCGCAGAAGCCAAAAGCTGTCAGAAGAATACCAATGCGCAGTATTGTCAAAGAGAAACCAGGACCAAAAAGGAATGGATGTCAAGCAGACACACCCTTTAAATCATGAGTTATTTTTCGGTGACGCCATCATAACAGAGACTGTGACATGGACTAACCAGAATATTGAGAATGTGAAAACAGTTACACAAGCAAACTTAGATTTCTGTACAATACAAGCGCGATAGAAATTCGCGCACTCATAAGCATCCTGCTGCTCTTGGGCGCTACAAAGAGCTCCAAAGGAAGTACTACAAGAATTTAGGCGAAAGATGGTACTGGCAAGCCAATTTGCACAGCAGTGATGAGTCAGAAGCGTTCTTTGTTTTGTGTGTATTGCTGACACTTTGACAATTCAACCGCGAGGGCCCAGCGAACAGCCAATGACAAGTTGGCACCTATTCACAACATATGACAAATTTGCCATAGCTTGTGAAGCAAACTACACTCCAGGAACTGGTCGCACAGTTGATGAATCTCTCCATGGATTCAGTGGAATGTGTAGTTTCGAGCAATACATACCAAACAAACCAAGTAAATACGGCATCAAGGCATATGTTCTGGCTGATAGCAAAACCTTCTACCCAGTTACTTCCAAAATTTACACAGGAGCTGGCACTCATCCACCGGGATTGCCAGTCCCAACCCAAGCTGTTCTGGATTTCGTTCCGTCAGTTTCTGGTACAAGCAGAAACATTACCACTGACAATTATTACACGTCAATTCCTCTGGCCATGGAACTGAAATCCTGGAAGCTCACTTTGGTTGGCACTATGAAAAAGAACAAAGTGTGCATTCCACCCAGCTTTTTGGCGAATGAAGGAACAGTTCAATACGCATTTGACCATGCAAACAATTTCACTCTGTTGTCCGTTCTTCCAAAGAAAAACAAGAGGGTCGTCTTCCTGTCCACTATGCATTCCGAAAAAAAAGAGAGATGAGGATACTGGAAAAGAAGAAATAAACGTATTTTACAACCAGGAAAAAGGTGGTGTGGACAGCCATGATCAAATGTGCAGCTTGTACACCACGGCAAGAAAAACAAACCTCTGGCCAATGAGGCTCTTTTATGGAATAATTGACAGCGCTGCCTTTAACGCATTTGTTATTTTCACTGAAAATGTGCCCAACTTTGGAGAACATAAGAAAGAGAAGCGACGAAAATTCTTGAAGGAACTGGCCTTTGCTTTGATCATTCCACGTGCACGTCAGAGATTCGAAGTGCAGCAAACACCGCAAGATGTGAAACAGGTCATTCGCAGTTGCGGTATTTTACCCGCACCCTCACCAGCTCCAAGCACCACCCAGCATCATTCAGCACACCGCAAGAGATGCTACATTTGTCCCAGATCAAAGGACAAGAAAACCAAATTCATCTGTAGTGAGTGCAATAACTTGCGTGCGAAGAGCACAGCAAAAGGTTGTGCAACCAATGCCAGGAGTAAAAGTTAGACCTACAGACGATACTATATGTAAAATAATCAGAAAATCACACATGAAGTGTTGTGGAATATTGTATGCATTTTGTAATACATTTTCTGTATATTTCTCTATCTGCTTCTATACATTCAAAAGTTCCTAAGACAAAGTCGTGCCTATTTGTCGATATCTGAGTACAAACCTGTGTTGTGAAATATTATTTGGAGGAAAAGAACACTGTAATAAACTGTGTTTATATTCCGGTTTTTTTTACAATGGGGGTCATATTGACCCCATGGTACTGTTAACATAATTTTTTCATGGTACCAGAGCAGGGTTAAACTCATTTATCAAATGTCACACATGCACAATGTACTGGGGTACCTGTAATTAAATCCTTTCAAAGCAATAGTCCAGTTCGTGTACCCTACGGTTTACAACGAACGCTAACACCAAACATCCGCACAACTTTCCTCTAACACATGGAATTTATAAAACCCGAATTCAATTCGCTTACCACAGGCAACTTTCGCATCTGGGTCTTGTTGCAGGTGGGCATCAAGAATGGCATCACTTATCTGATCACACATTTTATCTGCAAAGAAAGAAGTATGAAAACTGGCGTTACCTAGAACTTAAAAATCAAATCTTATGCACAAATATGCAATGTACTTCCCGTAAAAAAAAACTTGGAACCACATTTGATGTCATTTACAACTTAGTATGGTCACGTGAATCTACCTGGGAATCGGAAGTGTCATTGGAACCACCATGGTAACGCGCTAAGAGACGAGGAATGCACACATTCCTGCCGTCTTTGTTTACAATGCGTCTGCACATCATTCGCACTATTAAATCACACTGCCTCGTGCTGCTCAGACGGGAAGTAAAATGGCGGCACTTAACGGACATTATATATGTACTCGCTGCTGAAGTTGTCCTAAAAAACGTACGCCCTTAGCAGCCGGAACTTCACGAAGTATGTCCGTGTACACTCAATTCCGCATTCACCATGCTGGCAAACTCCACTCTGCCTCTGCGGGAACCACGTCGCGCACATGCTTGCGCGCCACTCAACGTCCACTTACTTAGAACCACACCAATTCAAAGGATTAAAATTATATTACTTGCCTGGATGACCTTCCCCTACGGATTCTGATGTAAACAGAAATGTATCTTCTACCAGTTCTGGCTCCATATGTCCATTCTGCTGAAATCCGTTGATATAAGGCGATGAAGTCTCGGGCATTCTGAACCTTTGTCCCAACTCTGTTACCGCGTCCGACGCTACAGTGGAAAAGAGGCCTTGCTCGGGCGCTGCAGCTCTATTTATCAACTCAGTCCGATCACGTGACTCGCCGAGACGGGAACATGGACTGTCACTGAAACTAAAAATTGAACAAACACATTCACGAGGATCATATGGCGGGATGTTACACCTTCTCGACTGGTAAATAGTCACCGTTTCGGAAGGGCGTAGTGCCACCATCTTCAGGGTGATGCAATCAAAGTCTTTTTACAATAGTCTGGGACTGGTTGACGCTGACGGTAGGCCCGCTACCTTTCTCCAAAACGTCGGTAACCTTTACCAGTCGACAAGACGTAGCATGCCGGAAGACTTAAATCTTCATCACCAACTTCAAATCTCGTAAACACGTTCACCTTAGGTATGAAAAGTGTTAGCACTCCACAATATACGTTATGCAATTCAATGTCTCCAGTGTCATAAGCATACGGTACAATACCTGCCTGAGTTACGTACTAAAGATATAATCCACTTGTTCTGCCTACCACTTAAGCCATACAATCAGAAACTAGTGTTGCTCAAAATATTACAGACATATGTCAGGACGAGGACGAGTACCACCTGCCAACTGTACAATAAAGATCTTACACATATTGCTATTAAAGTCCTCCACTATAATCATTGTTAAGTTGTGCAATATTAGCCATGGAATTTACAATTTTTATTGCAGAGGAATGATGCTCGTCAGAACACAAAACCCACTTCCTACCTAAGTGTGACACCTAATGCACACGTCAAGTTCATCTGCATAATATACAATATACACCGTTATAACGTATGTACAGAAACCGGATAATTTACATGGTACTTATTTCCCTCAATGTCTAATTACAAGTGTCTCAGTTGTCAATGCAGCAAGGTTTTGCATGGTATGGTAGCCTATTGATTGCCTCTAGTAGAGTCGGTCAGTTATGCAGCCATATTTATCCTCCCACAAACAGGCACGACCAGCGAATGACAAATCTAAAACGCAGTTACGTTTACATTGTATCTCCTACAGCGAATATTTGTGATAGATGATCTGTGCAGTATACCTTCCAACCGCGTTCATGACCAAATGTGAAGACCAACCCGCATCAGCCATTTTGGGACCACTACGATGTAGTAACGTCACAATCACACTTAAATCGATATTAACACGGAATTGAATTGAAGTAGTTATTTAATCCACCGCTAGATGGCACGATACTCTACGTTCATTGTCACAGGTCTCAACACGATAGTCGGTGCATGTCAGACCATACATACATACATGTACAGTACATGGGCCTACCGTTCGTGAACGAGTGTTTCTCGTACGTGCTCTTCGTAAATTTGTTCTTTACATTCCATACGGGAAAGCTACATGTTACATATTGGCGTTTTCGACCCCAATAACGAGTATGAATGCGAGTTCGCGTTGAAAATAGTTGTGGACATGCGCCTCTCCCAGCTGCGATCTGGAAATAAAAACAAAACTGGGCGGCGCCCATTAGACAGAACCGAAACGAACGTTTAAAACTCGCAGAAATCTTGTATGTTATCAGGCGTTCATCACGACTTTTGATCAGATGATCTTCTCTTGGTTTTGCAAGGTGTGGTACCTTAGTATCGCGAAACCCAGAACAACAAGCCGCTCCGATTACTGTCTTCAGTGCACAACTCGTTCTTCTATATACATATATAGTAGCCACTGAGAAGTTTACAACAGCTCTGTTACATGCAGAAAATGTTAGCACCTGTTTTGGTACAAGTGTGTGCTCCCTGGTGACGGGCCAATAAGGACCGAGACATGTAGCAGCCGGTGTGTTGTGATAGTGTTGTGATTTTAATAAACTTGAGTGCATTCATTGGCGTAATGTATGGGTTTAATATACGACACGCGAACAAATTTTATGTACGAAATTCGACCCTTATCATTTTCCTTTTTGAAATCCCCAATATTGACAATAGCCAGTTAAACGTAAGTTTATATTTTTTATTTGAAAGAATGTAGATATTTAAGAAGTCTTTGTTCAAAGAGAAAATATATAAGATGCATACACTCAAATGTGAAATAACCGTATGATGTGGGTGGAGGCCGTGTATGTGGTTGATACCGCCTAGTCATTAAAGCTGCTAATTTTGTATTTTTAACAGAAATCTGCCTTCCCATATGAAAACAAAAATTGATTGTACGTATTTAACGTATGGCAAGTAGGCCCTTTACACAGAATGCATCATTAAAAGTTACCAGAACGTAAATTCTAGTATTCTGTTACAATTAAATTGACATTTTTAGGAACAGCCAGTTTGCGCCATTCTTCTCTACGTCATACTGACCTTGAAAGAACACAGTCATGCTACTTTTATCGTATGAGGTGGACTGGCTTTTGCAATTCCCGCGTGACGTCACGTTCTTTTTCCGGGGATACTGTTTGCAACGTAGAAGGGAGATTGAACGCACACATTACTAAAAACACGAGGCTGTACCAATTTCAACATTCATTAAAATGTCAAATAATTGCTGTGTAAGTAAAACTCTTCTTCGGTCAACTCATTACAACTTTCTCGCGCCAGGAGCCGTGTTATGTGGTCGAACGGTGGGCAAACCAAAGTTTCGACAACCATCTCTGCTCCCGTCACCAGGGAACTGACAACGAGAACACAGATGATTCACGAAACGCTGGGTACTGCCCCTTCAGCGACCTGACACGGCTCGTAGCGCGAGAAGGTTGTATTGAATTCAGTCGCCGTGTAACAACTGGACCTTCCGCGTATTTACAGTGGGTACAGACATTAAAATTGGAGACAGCTCTAAGGTTAATAAACCAAAAAAATGCAATTAAATTATCCGTTTTCCAGTCGACAGTATCTTGAGCAGAAATCAAGAAATCCTTGCTAGTATCAGTGTCGTTGCTTTGCAAATTGTGGAGACAGCACGACACGTGCACAACAGTGAGTTCTTGGTCCCTCTGGGATGTTACGCAACCAGGGTTTGTATTTTTAAGCCCTTTATTTGTCCAACTAATGCACACAAATTATTATAAAATTGTTAAACAGTTAAAATCATTTAAAATTATAATAGTTGTTCCAACATGTTTCGGTTTACATAAACCATCATCAGGGAGCTCTCAGCCTGTGCTTCGCTAAAGTTACAATGTTGACTTCGGTTATCGGTATTTTGGTTGCAGCCATACTACAGATAACTTCAAATAACGATATGTAACTGAAGTCAACATTGCAAGTTTGGCGAAACACATGCTGAGAGCTCCCTGATGATGGTTTATGTAAATCGAAACACGTTGGAGCAACTATTATAATTTTAAATGATTTTAATTGTTTAACAATTTTATAATCTTATGTTTATTGGACCGTGCATCATCTTGATAGTTGAGTAAAGAGAGACCAACTTGATGTCACTTGCTTTATTATTTCTTTATTTAATGCTCAACATGTTTCGGATGTTAATACATC
>Ga0123355_10008356_pt1 | contig 15650 bp, 2 predicted proteins | sample TergutEmb28metaG_3_FD_89872 | JGI IMG/M metagenome (GOLD analysis project Ga0123355, IMG submission 89872) | Embiratermes neotenicus P1 segment gut microbial communities from Petit-Saut dam, French Guiana - Emb289 P1 | ecosystem: Host-associated > Arthropoda: Insects > Digestive system > Gut ... | reverse complement strand
TTGTTTGTTTGTTTTTTGTTCTTTCTTCCCCCCCCCCCCCCCCCCCCCCTTTTTTTTTTTTTTTTTTCCCCTTTTTTCCTTTTTTTTTTGGATATATTTTGCTCCTTTTTTTCCCCAAATAAATTTATTTTTTTTATAACATCCACCACCACCCCCCCTCCTCCCTGTTTTCTTGGCTTCTGCATCACTTTAGCCTTGTTTCCTGAGAGTAATAGTGGCTCAGTATTCCACAAAATAATAGTATGATTTTCATGACATCAACAGCCAACGTCACTTAGCTTTTTTAAATTCTCTTCTGCTCCAGTATTTTAGGCATTAAAATTTCTGAAGTTGAAGTAATTCAGCAGCAATGTGGTTACAATGTTGTAAGTTGGGGAACTTTGAATACACTATAATTTTGGAATGGTAGTTACATGCAGGCCATTGGGGAGACCTAGACATAGATGGGAGGATAATATTAAGATAGATCTTCAGGAAGTGGGAGGGGGTGGAGACTGGATGGAGTTGGCTCAGGATAGGGACAGGTGGCGGGCACTTGTGAATACGGTGATGAATCTTCAGGTTCCATAAAGTGCGGGGAATTTCTTGACTAGCTGCAGAACCAGTTAGCTTCTCAAGAAGGACTCTGCCCCATGGAGTAAGTAAGTAAGTAAGTAAGTTACATGTTAAATGAAAATGTCTTTGGGCCTAGTGGAAGATTTTATTATATGTAATTTTATTTTTTGCAAATGACACTATGTAATGCTGTTGGAAGAATCACGCAGCCCTTTTTACAGTATTTCATATGAAAAGAAAATCTCTTTGATAAGAAATATATATGTGTTCATTGAAAAAAAGATTCAGGGACAGAAACAGATAGAGTGACACTGTGACAGGTTGACTTCAGCCTGCTTCTGCTTGTCATAACATACAATTCATCTATGTAGAGTTGGTGGATATCCTGAATTGTGGACACATTTGCTACCACATAGAGTGTCAAGGCTCTAAAGAAAATATATGCCTGTGGAATTTTCACAAGTAACAGTAATGTTCCAACAGCCCATATTTTCCAAACAGTGTATAGCAGTCTGCACTAAGTATTTAAGTAAATGCAATCCTCTAAGTGTTTCCCACTGCATTAATTTTTTTTTCTTTTTTTTCCCCCCCTGCAGGTACTTAGATGATGGTCAGTTCATATATTCCTGCATGTCGCTGTTCTATTCCATTGCATAGGGATTGCATGTTTGCACAAACTGTTGGTATGTAAAGAATGTTGTTGACATATTTGCATAAGAATAACTCAAATGTGTTTTATCTTACTGGGCTGCTTCTACCTGCATAATGGGTTTGAAATCTTGTATTCACAATATTGTGCACAGTGTAATTAGGTTCAGCTGGCAGCAGTCTCGTTTTTTCCCAGTTGTAGCAGTAATCAAATCAATTTTCTATACATGCCTATTCACTTACATCCTTCAATTTTAGCTTTCAGTGGCACTTTCTGTTTGGTTTATCAGTGATATCACTTTACTGCTTCTTGTAACTTTTCTCTAAATTGTGGTTACAGACCCTTTGACTTACTGGAATATGTTATGTGCCAGAAATTAAATGTGAGCATGTTCTAATGCTCCATGCCACTTCAGCAGAAGTTTGTTCATTAGTCACTGCAATTGATATTCTGAGGGTGTTGAATTTGTAGATGAAGTTCAGTGCCTCCAAATTTTTGTTTCTCATGCATCGAATTATCAACTTCGTGAACCTACTGATAGACCACGTAGAAATTGTGAGAGCTCTTAAAGAACAGCTTGGGATAGTTCTAACAGCCATGACTTATGAAACACTGAGCTGTTAATGTACTGAAATTAATTTGCAGAATGATCGACAAAGCAGATGTTTGTATCGTAATTGTATTTTATTCATCCTTCTCGACAAAATTTGTATAGGACACAGCAGCACAAACTGTATAAACACACAAACACACACACACACACATGTCTGAATAAGCCATCAGACTTGTTACAATGTTATATAGAAAGATATAACACATTAACAAATTCCATTAACTTGCTAGGTTACTAATTGAAAAGAACATGGCTTGATACCATATTTCAATTTAGCAAACCGTGATGTTAATCAGTGACTTAGCAAAACGTGATGTTAATCAGTGGTGATTAAGTGTAGTATGTTTAAACTCTGCAACAGATTTGCTGTTCAGATCCAGAGAACCATTAAATATGTCCTCAAAGTGATGATAGGTATTTTCTTAATGTGTTAATCCAGGGTGGCCAACGTTCTGTGGAATCTATTTGGGTGTTAATTATGTACTTTAGCAGTACAATTTCATCATAGTACTTAAAATTTTTCTTAGAAACGTTCTGGTTTTGCGACCTGGTAGAAAATCATTGCTGCTGTTCATGTTACAGAAGAAGTTTGTGAAACCCTACAATACAGTGAATCCTAATACTAAGCAGCATGTTATTAATTGTTCCTGCTCATGACATGAATCTGAGAACATAATTTGGAAGGCATACTTCTGTTAGGTTTACAATATTTATTCAACCCACTTAGTCACAACATTATACCTGTAGTTATTCAGTGTTCTTTGGCTGTATTTGTAACTTGTACCCACTGATCTGTTTATGAAATGCATATACACGGGTTAGGGTTCAGACTTTTTGATACATAACATGTTAGAATGTAATAAAAAAAGTGAAATATCAATGTGTATGTGACAGTAATAAAAAAAATATTTTTTTGTTTGCTTTAAACTAAGATTGGTCAGAGACGAGCATTATGCTATCTAATCAGATACTTTCTAATGCATTTTCAAAACAGGAGCTTTGGACGTCACATGCTATGAAACTACACATGGAAACCAAGATTCCCAAACCGTCTGAATACTGTAGCAAAGCAATATGGTGTTTCATGATTTGCTTTATATTGTACAACACCATAACAAAGGAAATATGAAAGGAAACATGCATTGTGACATAATATTGTAGACAGTATAGATATTGTAACATGATGTTTCCTATAACCCAGACTGCACTTCCCTGCTGATAAATCAAACATGGACAATTTATTAGAACATCAACAGTAGATGGAAGTCTGATGTGAGAAGTATGACAGTATAATTACATGAAAACTAATTGAGAATATAATGATACTAACATATTTCTTGGTATTTCTACACTTGTAGGCAGGGAGTGCATCCCAACAGTGCCGCAGTGGAGACAGACGCCTTCAAGGTATGACTTCCACAGTGGTTAATCTCTATGGTCATGGACAGCATCATCACCACTATGTGCAGCCAACCAAATCAACTGAAAGTCTACTTCTCCTTCCAAAATATGCTGTGGATTCTACACTTTCTGATTCAAGTCTTAGTTGTGACTGTTTAGATATAACATCACCTGTAGCAGATCATTCTGTACATGCTCCAAGGTTCTTTCCAGCCTCCAGTCCCAACGTTTCATCAGCTGTTGAAACTAATCATGGAAATATATACCATCAACAGCAGAGTTCACAGAACAAAGCTAGTCAGACTGATAACAAGAAAAGTCCGCAGAATGGGGGCACTGAAATAACACGTCTGTGACAGTAAGTGTATATTAGAGCTAACATAAGGTAAATATAATAATAAGGCTGCAGAAGTTACAAAAACAATGCATAAGTTCTTTCAAGTTATGCTAGTCATATTTTTTTTTTTAAAGAAGTTGAAACAGACAATAATATTTACACTGGTGTAAATAGTTAAATATGCACTAGCAGATTTATTGGATGACTTTAATAATTGATCTGTTAGTAGCGTAAGGAAAACTTGATCTGAGTGACATATCAGCTGTACAGTACATACATACCATTGTAGGCTGAGAAAAGTCATTCAAAAAATTGTAGATAACTTCATTCAAAGCTTCAAATTTATATGCTAAGTAATTACAGGAGGAGTTACAAGAAATAATTTATGAAAATGTTGTATCAATGGGCTAATAAAACTTGCAGTTTTCTTTAGGTATGAAGTCCTGGCACTAAATTCACAAAAAAATATAAATTAAAACATTACAAAATCTTCAGATTTTTCGTTTAACACTTCTTCTTGCTACCCAGCTTTCCTTATGCCACTGAAAAAATCATAATATTTTTCTTTATTTAATTTGCTCTGTCTGTTATGTTGTCGTGTTCACTACCAAAGTTCATGAATCATATGCACATTTGACCACAATATCATACCTTGTTTCTCATAATACATATTATCTGCAAGACACTAAAATACATTAACAGTTGACATATAAAACGTTATAAAAAAAAACCAGCCTGGTATTTGCCACAAATATCTGTTTCAAAATCTGGTACATTTACCTGACCTATCAATGAAAACAGACTGATATATCTGCAGCTTTTGCCACACACACATCAAATAATTTCAAAGATCACTTTATCTGTAGACAGTTGTTTGAATAAAAGTGCTTGTTAATGGACAAAGTGATTGATTTATGCAGGTCTTCATGTTAGATGTCAAAAAGCTGGTGCAATTTTTTGGTATGTGAGATCTGTCAATAAATCTGCCTGTGTATTGTCGGTTTATGGCTGAGTGAAGGTATAAATATGAGAACTCTGGAAAATGACCTTCAAATGTATTAAGTACATGGACAGTCATTGTACCCAGAATAGTGGAGTTGCTATAGTGAATAGGCTACAGGCTGGATAGTCCAGCATTTGAATCCTGGCTGGGGCAAGGGATTTTTCTCTTCTCCAAATCATTCAGACTGGCTCTGGGGCCCACTCAACTTCCTATTCATTGGATACTGGGGTTCTTCCCAGAGGTAGATTGGCTGGGGCATAAAGTTGACCACTCCCCTCTGTCTAATGCTGAGGTTAAGAATGAGTGGAGCTGTATTCTCCTTCCTCTATATGCCTTCATGGCATGGAGAGGGACAGCTTTACACCTTTCTTTATGTGCAAAATAATTACATTTTCATTTGTGGAACACCAGTAAGATTTAAATGTTCACATAATTTATTTCCAAAATGAAAAGTAAAAAATTTTGAATTTAATGGAACACAGAAGATAAACCCTGTGTGGAAGTTTGCATATCTGCACTTGGGATATACATTTTTTTGTATGTGATAGACACTTTCTTTTTCACTGTTTTGTCCCAACAAATCTGTACCATCATTTAGTATGTGATTTTAGAAACTGTGCAAAGAAACCACTCTTTTACTGTATCAGGTATTCAAGTACTTCAAGTACAGAATTCTAATAAGTTAATGTTTCCATGAATTTCAATTTCACAAAAACATTTCTCATATCACATACTAACATACAAACATAGTGTAATCTTTGACTTCTGTTTCAGTTATTTGCGATATGTATGATGTCAATGTTCTGTAATATATATTGCTTGGAATGATGAGAAATAACATGTGCATAGAGAGTGGCTGTTTCAGAATTGATGGAATGTTGCTACAATGTTAATGGAAACAGTATGGGACTATTTTAAAAGTTGCATAGGAAACAAAATTTATATTTTGTAAGATGTGAAGTTTTCACAGATGCACTAAAATCTTCTAGGATGATCAGCTGTGTCATTATTAAACTTAAAACCTACATTTCAGACACTTTCTCTGTCTTTTGCATGTTGGCACACAGTGCTATTCCAATTTGCAGTTAGTCAAGGTCCATATGTTTTAGTTGAATGTATTGCAGTTAGTAGGGTTTTTACTCAGTGTGTTTAAGAAATATGCTGGAAATATTTTCTTTGGGGTTAGAGACACATGTCATATCTAAGAATCACATTTGTTGCCGCTCAAAGTTTCATGCATTACATGAACTGACAGGAAGTGACTAGTGGCAGTTTTCAGGTAATATAATGCCCTACATATATTCACACATACATATATATGTAGTACATACATATGTGTGGGCCGGGTAGCTCAGTCAGTATAGTGACTGACTACGGGCTGGACGGTCCGGGATCGAATCCCGGTGGGGATGAGACTTTCCGCCCGTCCAGACCGGCCCCGGGGCTCACCCAGCCTCCTGTAAAATGGGTACCAAGTCTTTCCCGGGGGTAAAGTGCGGCCGGGGCGTGCTGCTGACCACTCACCCCCTTCTAGTGCCACAGTCATGGAAGAGTAGAGCTATACCTCTACCCACCATCTGGGCCTGTAACAGAATCACTTTACATACATATGTACATGTATATGGTAGACCATGTGATGCATCTTCATTCTTGGTATGTTAGGTATTAGGAAATCAGTCAGGTTTTGTGGTCAACTTGGATCTCATTCCATATTCCTAAACCTGGCAAATGGTCTTCCATCTATTGACTAGCCCATGTCTGTGTCATGATTTAAAATCACTTTTTTAGTGAGACACTTGATGTTCTATGATATGCATTGCCACAAACATCCCAAAACTGTAGGTTAGAATGCCTGGTTCACTTTTTTGGAGGAATATACTTGTAATGATTAATACTTTGGATGCCAAAGAGACCAGTGTGGTTTGCATCTCTGATATTGACATTCATCCTTTCTTCACTGTTAGAGACTCCAAATTCTTCAATTGCAGAATAGATTTTGTGTCTTGGGTCATGCCAGAAGACCAGTTCCATTGTCAGTCACTGTTTCTTCCCAGATTTCATGTTAATCAAGTAATCTCACTCAAGTTCTGAGCAAATTTTTCTTCTTATTTCTTGCTTGCCCTAGACATTTTTCATTACCATTTCTGGACAACTCTTTTTCATGTTCATATTATCTGTCAGAACCAATTTCGCAATTTCTCCATTTATGTTCAGTTCTTTCACTGACTGCTGAACAATAAGTGATATTCCCTACCATTTCAGTTACTTTACCATATTTGGAATAATTCTTTAATTTGTCAGACTGCTGGATCTTTCATCTGTAACCTGTGCCCTCCCAATAAAGTGGCTTTAATATTTTATGAATTGTTGCATCCTTTCACTTGAAAATTTATTGTTAGCTCTCAGTCCTAAGAATTTATAACCCATGTTGAGAAAAATAAATCTACTGTGTCAACAAAAAAAAAATTACTGCAGCTACTAACCCAACTGAATTCCAGTGAATATTTCATATCATATAGTCATAATTTCATATATGTAAATTCACCAGTGTGACAGTTGCTGCACTAGAACTCTGATCTTGAACATCAAATTTTTGTTTTTTCCTTTGAATACAAGATAACATTCATTGAACATACTATACGGTTGAAGAACATGGGTCTATGCGTTACATTGTAACCATCATGTATACAAAGCTGTAATTGGTACAAATTGTTGTGATGTGTAATTAAAGGATGCCTGGAATTCTACAGATTGTCTGATCAGAAAGGTGTGAAGCAAGTAGATGCTTTATTGCCATTCGTTTTGAGATCTGCTTAAGAATATGCCATTAGGAAGATCCAAGCTAACCAGGTAGAATTGAAATTGAATGGAGCACATGAGCTTCTGTTTTATGCTGATGACGCTAATTTAATGGGCAAAAACATTAACACTACCAAGAAGAACACAAAAGCATCATTAGTGACTAATAAGGTGGTTGGTCTAGAAATATATTTTAACTATGTTTTCAACAGAATGCAGAACAAATTCACAAAATAAAGATATCTAATAAGTCCTTTGAAAATGTGACAAACATATAAGGCAGGAAGGTTACATTTATTTTCATAGGGTTTTTCCAGGTGGTGAGCACTACAGTATCCTATGCATAGATGTAAATATTTCATGATGAAGTTCACAATGAATTTCCAAGAATGCCGTAAGTGTGGCCACTAAGACTCCATTGTATCCAGTTACTGTGACAGGTTGTATTTCCACAATTTCTTTCTACCTCCATAGCTGATATTTTATTGAAATTAATATAGAGTCTGTAAGGCTTGATCTCTTGTGTTCCATGTTTAACTGTTTTCAACACTTATTATGTTTGTTCCTCATATCAGGATATTGCCTGCAAAGACTGTTGTTTTTATGTTTAATTTTTCATGTACCTCACTGCAATATATGACGTTCAGGTGACTGTGCATCGTGAAACATTCTTATAATAAAACCAACTAGATGCACTAATTTCTCAAATTTATTTTTGGAATAAAACTCTACATGTTTCGGACAGTTCCTCTGTCCATCGTCAGGAGTTTTTCACTGTACACGCAGCAATGGTATATGTCATACAGGTTTGCTGACAGCTTGCGAGCAGGATCAGGACGGTCCATCCTGATCCTGCTCACAAGCTGTCAGCAAACCTGTATGACATATACCATTGCTGCGTGTACAGTGAAAAACTCCTGACGATGGACAAAGGAACTGTCCGAAACATGTAGAGTTTTATCCCAAAAATAAATTTTAGAAATTAGTGCATATAGTTGGTTTTACTATAAGAAATCACTGCAATAATGAGCTGACATGCATATTGGACATTTAAAATCTTCTAATTTTGATTAAAAACACGTTTCAGAAACTGGCTCTGCTGCAGTTATTTTTGTTTCTGTGCCACAACAGCCTCATTTGAGCCTAGGTCACGTCATTTGAGGTATCTAGATCACGCACAATTATACACACACCCAGAATGACGATTCTGAAATACTGATCAGCTTCTTGTAGAGGGTGCTATGTATACAACATACAAAACGCACGAAATGAACATCCATGCCCTCAGCAGGATTCCAACCTGCGATGTCAGCAATTGAAAGACTGGAGACCTACACCATAGACCGCACAGTCACCATGATCGGCACAGTTATCAGTTAAAGATGGGATATACTCTGTTTGTTCCATTAGATAAAGTTATTATCTGTCCCCAGGGATAATATGATGAATGAGAAACTGCTGTATCGAGAGAACATGTCTTTTTCCTCTGAAAGAAGACGACCAGTGAACTGGAAATGTTTCAGAAACTGTCTAGTCATAATTCTTCCATCCTGTTAACACCACTGATCATCATCATTGGTACAAAACTGAAATAACAAAGAAAAGTGATGAGTTTAAGTTCAAATCCATGATGTTCAAGAACATTCTTCCATGTCAATAGAAACAGCAGGCAAATTTCAACTTAGACATCCCATTGTGTTTTATAATAGCACTAATTAGCATGTAAATGCCATTGACATGACTGTTTATCATATTACTATTAGATCTTTAGAGTTTATGGCAGTACGTTTCAACCCACATTTAGGTCACTTCCAGGCTATTATATTATGTAAAATATTGGCCTGAAGATGACCTAAATAGAAGTCACATGTTGCCATACACGACCTACTAGTAATATTAACAAACAGTTGTGTTGATGGCAAGTACATGCTAATTTGTAATAGGATTTGAATTTTTTTTCACTCAGCCAATAATAATTATTTATAGATGTAATAGTATAGGAAAAGTGAAATGAAAATTAGGTAAGTGTGACTGGCATCTGCTGTTCATTTCTGGCCTATGTAATATGTCAAGCATGTTAAACTAGCATATGTGAGAATTTATTTTGCTGAATGGGCCACTCTATGGGAGTTCCATACAAAGTAAATTTATGTAATGTCACCACAAAGAAAATACAGGCCTAGTGTACTTTTATTCCTATAATTTATTTACAACTTATTTAATAATCATTTACGATATACAACACTATGAGCTGTTTGTACATTAGGGACATCATGATGAGTGGATGTTAAATAAGCCAAACTTTCCGCCAAAGGTTTACTTAAATGTCAAACTTCTAAAAACATATTATTATTTACCATGCTGAATCCTGAAATTGGTCGTAGCACTAATCAAATGTTTGATGAGACAGCGTTTACCAAAGATGTCATCCGATTGATTTTGCCGCTAGGCATATCAGCTTACAGTCGGTATCTGTGATCATTGATGACAGAATTTCTGTACCAGGTGGAAGAAATTCTCTCATAACAATGATGTACTGTATATAAACGAAAAACATGTGTAAAATAAGGGTATTTAATGTCTGACATGTATAAAGCTTGCCTGAATACAAAACTGTGTTCATATAAACATTCTAAGTACCTTTGTTATTAATAAAATATATGACATTGTACAAAGTGGCTTACATCATTCTTCAGTTTCAGATTACAAATTAAGTTCAGTAGAAACTTGCCAATCAGGTGAATGGTGACAAAAATAATCACCCCTATACCCCACAGCTGAAGGAATTCAGCATGCAGTTGAAGCATTTGTAGTCACCACAATGGGGGAAAATTCACGAGAACCATGTATTTGTGCAATTTCCGTATCATCAGGCTTCTCTTTAAATGCTGTAAGTTTTATCACAAGACTTTGAAATTATACATGAGAAAAACATCTAGAGACTTCCTTGGATGCATATCTCTGTGCATATGATGACTTTTCATATCTCTTGGCCATATGTATCCTTCTAATTTATTTCTGGCATATTTCTATTGAACCATTATTAATACTACTGTAATTCTGTCATTAAAGCTGTGTCTAGTTCTATTATGACATTGCTTTTTACCATGGACTAAAGGCTTCAGTTTAGTCCTATCTGAACACATTACACTGTTTACTGCAAATCTTTTTTTTTTTTTTTTTTTGAAAGTGGGTGAGAAACCTCAGAATTCCTGACTTTTCCACCTTGCCTAAAAAAGTTTGGCTTTAAACTTTTTTTTAGTAGTTACAATTGATATGTAATTCTCATTGTGCTATATTTTAGTACTGTCATGATACAGGAGAACACATAGCATTTGGAGTGCCATATTTCTACTTTGGGTGCAGAATAGTAATGGTAGTTTAATTTTTCCCATTTGTGATTGGGTCCAAAGCGTGATAGGAACTGACAAGGAGAAGGATACGCTTGCTCATTTGTCTATCATTACATAAGATCATCATGAAGCAGTATTATAATTACCTAGCCTTGATAAAAATTGAAAGAAAACTTCTTTTTGTAAAATTCTCCCATACAAAATATCATTAAACTATTCAGCAGATCCAAAGTTGCTATATATGTACAGACACGTACAGATTACTTACAGTAGCTCCCCTGCAGGGATACCATTGCATGTAAATTTGGGTTAACCACACTGTTATGTTACTTCAAAAGTTGCATGCTGATAACCAAATGCATCTGCAGTATTATTCTGTACATCTGCTCTTTCTTGAAAATAATGTCCATACACATTAAATTAGGCTGTCAAGTGTGTTCCATAACAACTTCACACAAGTAAACAATCCAGTGTAATAAAAGACATGAAATATACTTGTGGTTATAGATAGAACTAGCCTAATAAACATGTAGGGGGGGGGAAAGAATAAAAACAAACAAAAAAAAAAACAGGGGCAATAATCAGGAGGATCCTACTTGTAATGGGGCTTCTCAGTAATGTTACAGCAGCTTCAAAACTATTGGAACCAGGCAGGTCCTATATACAAAGTAGTTCTTATAAGCAATGAAGCTTAATTTCCTCTACAGTGTAATGGTATAGTTCCGTATTCAAGGATTGTATGTTTGGTAATTTATGTATCGTTACATAAACTTGCAAGTGAATAATCCTCTGAAGTATTACATCAAGAGTTCTACAACTAATTCTTACAGCTGAAATGAAGGGCTACAATTTTTGGAATGAGTAATGCTCCTTTGATGGTTTAAAATTGATGTCCCATGCATTTTACATTTCAGACTTCTAAACAAATATTTTACTTTTCAGTGAAATGTAATTCCTCCTCTTCCATTTTGAACAGATACAATTAACCCTTTGACGCCTAACGACCACTATAGTGGTCATACCGCACCGCTAAACTCTAAACGTTGCATTTTATATATCTATTCAACGAATATAGGTACTGAATATTTTAAACATGGCATACACTCTCCATTTTTTTCTCTTCAAAATGCAGTTTGTTTCATAATTCTAACTATTTGGTTCCTGTTTTATTCACATTTTATATACAGGGTGTGCTAAGATTTAAAAAAATAATTCCGGCGCCAAAAGGTTAATGTGAAAATATTTTCGTATCATAACGTTACATCTTGTATCACAAGAATTCCACTGTACATGCTATGTCCATTCCATTTAAAACAAAAAAACAGCAGAATTGTGATTCACTTCTAATTTAAGTATTTTAATTTAATGTTGTTCTGCTGATGTTTCACCGTATTTTTCTTAGGCTGGTAACTCATTTGCAAGGCATCGAGGGGTATGGTGAAACCTGCAGTGCTTAACCAAGTAGCTATTTTTGTAGAATTTAGCTGCACACTGACCACACTTAAAGGATGGTTGCACCAGTTTCAGTGGCCCAGTGTGTTGTAGTCTTGTGTGAGTCACTAAATCAATATTGTTAATAAAGCCATTAAGGCAGATCCCACATTCAAATTGTTTTAAACTTTTTACAGATGGCGCCCTTGTACAGAATGAATCGCCTCTCATTTCCAGAACAATTGGACAAGATTCTTCTGAAACGACAGTTTTCCTATCCCTATTATGCATTTTCGGAGAATCGTCTATGTCAGTTACTGAATATTGTTGACAACTATATTTCTCTTCTTTGATGGAGGAAATTAGTTTGACATTTGATTCATCTGGTTTCTTGGTAACCAAATTGTGTTTATCATGCTGTGTCTTTCTAATATGTGTTTCTAAATCGAAGGTGTTTGGGGTACTTGTTGAAAATTTTGAAACTGGTTTGCTTCTATTCATTTTCTTTCTTCTGAATGAAAACGCAGATCTCCATGTTGAAATTGGCTTCATTTTGAATGACTTTGGTATGCATTTGGGTACAGGTTTCATATTTGTACTACAGGAAATAATGTTTTCCTTGTTACAGTCTCTAAACTCAGGGACATCTGGTACATCAAACCAGAGCTTTCTCCTGACTGGAAGAGCACTTCCTGGTCCAACATTTTTAATTTCCCTAAATTTTCTCTCACCAAAAAACTTCCCTTCTTCATATCGCAATTGATTTTCATTCTGATTAACAAACTGAGATGTGGAACTGGATTCTGATTGCTCAGTCCTACCTTTAATATTGTCTTTATTTTCTTTGATGCTCATTTGCATTAATAAGGTATTCAAATTTGGTATGTTTGAATTTTTCATATCATGAGTGTATTGCAGTTTTTCACACTGGGCAATTTGTGAAAATTTTTGGTGAATGAAAAGTTTAAACTCTTTAAAATGTTTTTCTTCAACATGTGCTAAAAGATGTTGCTTATGTTTAATTAATGCCATACATGGGCAAAATCCACATATTATGTATTTGTTTGGCTGTTCTTCCTGAAACATTGTTATAACATAATCCTGGTGGTACTGTACAACATGTTTTGTTACTAAGTCATCAGTGTAAAATGTGGCATGACAGAGTTGGCATGAATGAAGTAAGGTGACTTTATTGTCTACCAGAATGCTTCCTAGCTGAGACACGTGTTCATTCCTTATGTGTTCTTTAAGTTGACTTTCAGAAATAAAGTTACTGCAACAGAATGGACAGTAGCGTTTTAATGGGAAGCTACACACTTTCATAGCCACATGATTCACTACAGAACTTGTATCAGCTGTGATCACTTCTTCTTTCAGGTGGTTTTTGCTTTGTACTGCTTCTGTCACATTTGCCAGAGCTGCCTCATGTAAGTCAGCACTCTGAACAGTGGTAACATGACAAAATTTATTCCCATCTGAATTTTTGGTAAGGTTTGAACCTATTAATACATTGTCTCTTTCCACAAAAAATGAGAAACTGGTATTCTCCAAGACTGTTTCTGCACTGCTGTTTGCAAAAACATCATCAGCTGCTCTTGAATCATCAGAGATGGAATTCATATTGCTGGGTGAAAATGGTAAAGTAGATGTGTCTGGAATGAGAAGGAAAATATAAGTATTCTTTATGCACATTGTAGAATGCTTTAAGGAGGCCTTGTTTGTCAGTTGTAAAAACATTTTTATTAAATCTTGTGTTGGTATCCTTTATTACACAAACACTTAAAGTCTTAATTTCGAACTATGGTGGCCATTTAGGACTAACAAGACCCTGAAGTTTTAAGGCAGTCTTTATGTTTTTGTTCAAAATGTAGGAATATTTTTTTTTTTTATTTTGGATATCCCATTGTGTTACGCATTACATATATTTCAGACAGAATGCATAGAATAAACTCCAAGATTCATACTGGAATGACACATGAATGCCAGTGCACATTTTTCTGAGTTTTATCAGACACTCATTCTCTAGGTACCTAAGGGATAGATCAGTGTTTCTAGAACTGAACCGATGTTAGGCCTCCAATCTAGTTGCTAGTATTACTGTCCTGCTTTCAGACTACAATTTTCTCAATGTGCTAATTGGCCCTTTCAACGCTCATTGGCTTTAGTGATATCTGGTTTTGCCATGCCCTCTTCAATTCTGGCCACAGTCTTTAAATCTTCTACAGCTTTGCTGCAGAATTTCCTACTATTATTTGACTGCAGAACACACCATACCCTAAACAGCCAGCAAATATGCAGAAGGTGGGATGTAAATTATTCCGCTCTTTTAGTTTTAAGGGGACTCAATACCAAAAATTCATCAGGTTATCCTGATAATAAACAAGTATCAGTACATACTGCCGTGAATGAATAACAAGTTACTTTTGTATGATCCCTCATTATCAGCTATTGTTAATTCGTGAAATAATAAGGTATTTCATGAAATAATGGATGTCACATCTTAACGGAAACATATACGTACAAATAGACTGCTCACTCTCTAAATCTATACACATACTGTTGACTGCATATTGCGTACGTAATATTAACGTTTCCCTTATGATATTCGGAATATCCAATATCCATGCTGTTTGGCATGATACGTGATAGATATAATCAAACGCATAACACGTATCACTGAAACTCAGTCTAATGTATTGTTTTAGCAACATACCTGTAGCTCAAGGAACATATAGAGCTAAAATTAAATTAAATTACAAACTTTACCGCTACCTTGGAAGTTAACGCCCAACTGTAGTACCAACCTACGTTGGCGGAATGTTGCGAGATTGAAACAGTGATGCCAATACTTCAACTGAAGCATGATCGTGACGAATACCACTAGATGATCTGTGCTCACAGCTGTGATTATAAATCTTCTCCGATTGCGAGTTGACTCCATGTAGTCTGGGAGTAACCAGAGTCTAGAAAGAAATTACTGCCTTCATCATCAGGATAAGTAGCATAATATTCATTGTCGTCAGAATCTCCATCTTTCTTCCATACCTAATTCTATTCACCCCCCATTCCTACAACACGTTTCTCGAAGTTTAATCTTTTCCGTTCCATTTGTACTAAATGTTGCTCTGTCGACAGTACAGAATATGTGGCTAGATAATGTCGTGAACTAATCTGACGAATTCTGTTTTAGTTACGCACAGAATGTGTAACCTTAAACTTCTTAATTCTTAGTAACATCAGTGACATACGTTTAAAGTGCCTTCATCGTCTTCATAATCTTCGTATTCTTGTGGTTGTTACTAATTCCTTCGTAATTGTCGTCTTGAGTCGTATGCCTAATTGTTATGCCTTTTATATCACGATCATTGTCAGTGAACATTTTGCTTTTAATATGAGCGGTGGTTTATGGTTTGGCTGTGAATCGTACAGTAATTATATGCGTTTTTTGAAGACAACCATCCCTTTGTGTTCAATCGCTCATACAAATATACAATGTTCGGTCCCGCACA
>Ga0123355_10008355_pt1 | contig 15652 bp, 13 predicted proteins | sample TergutEmb28metaG_3_FD_89872 | JGI IMG/M metagenome (GOLD analysis project Ga0123355, IMG submission 89872) | Embiratermes neotenicus P1 segment gut microbial communities from Petit-Saut dam, French Guiana - Emb289 P1 | ecosystem: Host-associated > Arthropoda: Insects > Digestive system > Gut ... | reverse complement strand
GCTTGAGGAAATCGTCGATTCCCTCACGAAGCCAGCAATTACCGAGATTGCCGTGGCTAGCTACACTGAGCGCGCCGCATGATTGCCTGGTTCCGCGGGGGAGCCCCTGCCGCATCGCGGCAGGGGAAGCGCCTTTGGGTGATGGCTCGCAAAATTTGGTGAGTGTTGCTGTCAATGTTCCTCCTGATGCGCGGGCAAGCCAAGGGAGCCGCGGATCAGTTTGACGCTGGTCCTGCGGCTCTCTAAGCTGTTAATTGTTCGAAGATTACGCTTTTCAGTAAGACTGGATTGGACCAAGCACGTTGCTAAAAATTATATTCCCATCTGGAGTTCGGCGGAATGCTCTTATGTGCCTCCCCTCTGAGCCAGATCTAAGCTCAATATTTTGATTGTTGGCTCCAGAAACAGATCCCCCAATAAAAAGAGTGCTCCCCCAATCAAATGCACCACTTGTGGAAGACGTCTCCCAGACGAAATCGCCTGTAAAACCAGTTGAGCCGCCTTCTGATGTCGCAGTGATGGTCTGTCCTACCCTGGGGACACCGCTGATAGTAACAGTTCGGACACCAAGTGAACAAGAAACAAACATGAGCCCGATTATCGTAACTGCGACGATAATCCCGAAAAACTTGATTGTGCTTTTCATGAAAAACACTCCTTTGCGTGACACCCTGCCACCTTATTGGGGCAGGTTATCACAAAAATTGTTCATTCTCGCAACGCAAGAATACATAGAAACCAGAGAGTAATAATGGGAAATCGATGTCATTGCTCCTCCTGGGTATTGATAAAAACCAAGGAAACGCAGGGGACAGGCTAACGCTGTTCCCTGCGTTTCCTAAGTTATGGGCGTTGTAATTAGTTGTCGTCTGTTAATGCGTTTATTGCGCTTACAAGAAGCACCAAGCCCGCCAGCCCTCCTGCAACCCCCAGCCAAAAAAACGTATCGCCTACCCTTGTGCGCCGTTCTTGTCGCCGCAGATCTTCGATAGTCTCACCATAACCGCCTATCCACATGTGTCTGGCAGAACCCCACATAAAGGTATATCTGCCAGCGCGCCTATCGCTTTCGGCGTAATTAGTTGTAAACCCATTGAAACCAAGAAATACGTCCACCCATTGGTTGTCGCTCTGACGTAGCACTCTATGATACGTGCCAAACTGGAAAGAATTTCCAGCCATAGTCACATTTGCCCCTATGGTTATATTTATTTCTCTCACGTTTGGGTATGCGTTAAGGGTACCTCTAAACACTGGGTCTCCTCTGTCATCCCAGAACGCATGTTCGGCAATGCTCCTGACGTTATCGGGTATAGTTATCTCCGTCAAGTGATTGCTTCTGAATGCGCTTGCATGTATGGTTGTAACACTGTTGGGAATGGTTACGCTAGTTAGCCTGTTGTTTCCCCAGCGCCGCCCGTCAAATGCCCCTTCGCCAATTGCGAGAACTGGCTCGTCCCAGATGGCGGCGGGAATGACTAGTTCGGGAGTGTTTGCGGCCATGGCGGTGTTGTTTGCGAAGCCTTGTATAGTGTTTCTGGCAAACACGAACTGGTCGTTCCTGTTGATCTCGTCTTGGGTGATGGTCCTGATTTGTAAAACGCCGTCGCTGGCTGCAGTCTCTGCATTCATGCCGTTCACGCTTACAACCCTTACGCTCATGTTGCCGTCGGTTATGGCGTTGGCATCCACGTTCTGAAAAGTAAGGGTTCTCCTGTCGCTGGCATCAACATGGATACCTTGCTGCGTCAGTTGCCAGGCACCCGATGTTTGCAATGTCTGCCTACCTATTACTGCGCCATGGGCGTTTACCAGCTCGAAGACGACGGCGAAATTGTTAGTCCGTCTTGCGCCTGCGTTTATGCCCGTTACCGTCCCCTGCCAGGGCCAGTTGCCGAAGCCCCATGGCTGCGCCCTTTCGGTGGTCCTAAGCCCTTCTTGCACCGTACCAAGCACATGTTCCATCGAGGCGGCCCAAATGTCGCTGCCGTGCAGGTGTGTTGTTATGCTTAGGTTTACGGTCTGGTTTGCCCAGTTGATCTGCCCTTGCTGAATATCCGTGGTGTAGAACAAAGTGTAGGGAATGGAGTTCTCTCTGCGGAAATCATCGAAAAACCTTTCGGTCTCGGTTAGCCGTTCCGCCCAAGCCGCACGCCATGCTATTTCCTGTAAGACATTTGCGCCAATGTTCCCGGCTTGTATGCTGGCTGTCAGGACGTTCTGCTGATTTCTCGCCTCGACCAGATCGGGATTGAAAGCCGCGGCCTGGAAAGAATGGAGCAGCGCCTCGATCTCGTTTCCGCGGTCTTGCGCCGCAATGCTCCTCGCAAGCGCGGTTTCGGCGCGGATCTCGTTTTCCGTGGCCACTCTTGTCAGATCCTGCATTGCGACGTTCGTGAGCGTTACGCCCATCTGCGTCAGCAGGTCCGCGGAGGCCCTGCGTATGCCGGTGAAGTTTGCCATCTCGACGACGGTGGGCGTGCCTGAAAAAGAAGCGCGGGTAACGCCCACGGTTTCCCTTCCGGCCCCCACCACCCGCAGTTGCAGGGCGTGCCCAGTCGCGGTGGCGGTGATGTCCCCCATGAGGAAATAGTCCGCGCCCGCGATTTCCCCCAGGCGGCCGAAGTCCGCGCTTGGGCTGTAGATGCCGCTTTCGATTTCCATTAGAACGGCGGGCAGGCCGGCGCGATCCAGGACGCTCATGGCGGAGTTGTTGCGAAAATTGCTAAGCAGCTCGCCCTGCACCAGCGAAGGCAAATATTCCTGCCCTTCCTGCAAGCCGCGCCCTTCCAGCGGCATTATGGCGATGCGCGTCCCGCTGCCCCCCTCGCCGGTAAAGCGCGCTGGCGGCGGCGGGGCGGCGACGAAGCCGCCTCCCTGTCCCGCGGCTGCGGCCTGGTTCGCGGGCGCGCCGCTGGCGCAGCCCGTCAGCGGGATTGTCCCCAGCAGAAACACAAGGCACATAACGGCGGCGGTTGAGGCTGACAGCGCTTCTTTCACTTTTTTCATCTCGTTTTCCTCCTGAAAAAGCGGGGCTCAAGATTGTCGCCCGGATAAGGCGAGCGCCCCGCTTTCTTCATCCATCTATTTCGCTTTCTTGCAAAATATTGCCAAGGGAATGCTCCCGCGGTTTTAGCGCGGAATCGCCGTCTGCCGCAAAATCAAAGCCAAGTAGCTTGCGAACGGAATTTTCTGCCGCATAAGCCAGCCGCGCCCACGCGAGCAGTTGGGATTTGTCCTCCGGCGTTAGCAGACGGGAAACCATGACGACCGAGGCTTCATTTCCAAGCATCCGTGCCTCCTGATAACATATTTGACTGGTATTGTTTTACTATTAAATCGTAGTATTGTCAAGCGTTTTTTAAGCCACTGGTGTCTGATTGCAATTTTTCGGCGCGGGTGATAGTCTTCTATTACTGTAGGGGCTAAAATAAGGGGCAAATGAGCACGCTTAGCCGAATCCGGCTTGTTAGGAAGGCGTTGGGTTTGAATCAGATGGAATTCGCCCGGCGAATCGGCATGACGCAAACCGCGCTGTCCTTGATCGAGATAGAAAAAGTAGCCCTAACCGACAAGAACATAAAGCTGATATGCGCGACTTTCGCTGTTGACGAGGAGTGGCTGCGGAGCGGGGCGGGCGAGATGTTCGGCCCCGCGTCCCCCTACGAAAAGGAGCTGTTGGCGGTTTTTGGCAAGCTGACCGCTGACACGCAGGAGTTTATACTGGAAATGGCCCAAAGCCTGCTGAAAAGGCAGGAAAAGGGCAGGGCGTAGGCTTCTGCGGCCACGGGAATCAATTTTGCTTTGTTGAAGGATTGTTTCCCGCCTACGGCCCGCCGTCGGGTGCGCAGCCCGCCCGCGTCGGTTAGGTCGCTTCGCTCCAAATGCCCTCCGCGGGCGCGTACGCGTACGCCTGCTCCCCCGACGGCGCCTGGTAGCTGGGGCGGGTTCATCCAGCGCATTGGACTTGTTCCGGAACTCCATAAGTCCCGGAACAAGTCCTGCATTTCCCCGCGGGAAATGCGATTTTACAAGGAAGTTGTTCCAAAACTGAAGTTTCGGAACAACTCTATTGAACCTCTTGCGAACCCTGGTTAGTTTCGCAAGGATTGTATTGGATGCTGGACGGCATCGGCTTCCGGGGGGCTGTACGCTAGGTGGCCGAGGATTGGAATTGGAGGGGAGGCAAGGTATGGCGCAGGATTCGGCTGTGCGGTTTGAGGGGCATGGCCTGGTTAGGGACTGGGACGATGACGACACTGACGACAAGTACGAGATTGACGGGACTGAGATACGCATGATGTCCCCGGGCACTTGGTTCCATCAGGATGTGTCAGTGGTCATAATGGAGCAACTAAGGGCTTTCTTCAAAGGTAAGTCCTGCAAGCCTTTTAAAAAGGTGGGTGTGGATCTGTTCCCTGAGTTGGAGCGGGGCAGGAAACAGAAGGTCATCCCTGACTTGGGCGTGTTGTGTGACATGTCTAAGGTGAATGAGAAGGGGGTCATTGAGGGGGCCCCAGACTTGGTTGTTGAAGTTCTTAGCCCCAGTACCTCTAAATATGATATGAATGATAAGAGGTTTAAGTACAAGCGGGCAGGTGTCAGGGAGTACTGGCTGGTCAACGGCTCCCAGTTTATTAAGTACGTGTTTGATTCTGCGTTGCCTGGTGATTGTGAGGAAGTGGAGCTTTTGGGTAATGTTATTGAGTCCACGATATTCCCTGGGCTGAAGGTAACGATCTGATGCGATTTCGGGCGCGCAAGTGAATCTAGCATAAATCCGCAGGCGGCGGGAAATTACGAGACGGGGATTTTTTATTTTCTCTGATTTTCTTTTCGACCCAGTCCAAACAGCTTTCCGCTATTTGGATGCTTTTTTCATATTCCTCTTTTGTAACTTCTTCATATTCCCCTGGGTACCTGGTTTGAACGGCGTAAACCGTAAGCTGCGCCGCTTCCTTAATATTTTCAGGAATATCGGTAATCATTTTTATTTTTCGTAAAAGTATTTCGATATTGTGAGTAAATTCTGGCTCAACGCCGTAACAAATTAAAAGCCCCTTTAATGCTTTTTCAGCGGCTTGTTGGGACTGATAGCACAAATCCTCATAATAAATATGTTGGATGATTTTTGCTTGCGCCAATTCAAGGCTGCTTTTTGCTCGCTCAATCCATCCTTCATAACGAGGCATATATTATTTTCCCTTCCTCTTTAATTGTTTTGTACACGTACCCTATTTCAGTGTTTAGCTCCATATACCTGTTGTAATCGACTGTGAGCAGATCAACTGGAACCCCGATTTCATTTTCCAAAAAAGCCCTGTAGATCGAGCCGCTGATTTCGCGGCCGTTTTTTAGACTCTTTTTTACGATAAGCAAATCAATGTCGCTCTTTTCCGTGTTGTTCCCGCGCGCGTACGAGCCAAAAAGTATAATCTGGTCTGGCGACGCCAGAGAGACGATGATAGGGATAATTTTATCAATGTATGGTATTTCTTTATCCATGAGGCTATACAATAAGCCCTTTTTTTGCTTATGTCAAGGTGGCTTGGAACGCCCTGGTGCGCTTAAAAAGCTGCCGCCGCTAGATGCAATTCCCGTTCGCCCTCTGCGGGCAGGCGCAAAGGCGCGAGGCGTCGGTCTGCCTGCGCGTTTCGCCCGCGATTGACTTGGCGGCGGCGGCGGCGTATACTGTAGCCATGACAAGCGCATTGCTAAAAACGGAGGGCGAGAACGCCCGCTGGACTTACGCCGATTACAAGGGTTGGGAGCTGAAGCCTGGCGAGCGGTATGAAATCATCTATGGGGAAGCCTACGCCATGTCCGCGCCCAACACTTACCACCAGTTTATTCTCATGGAGCTTGCGAAGCAGATTGCGGTTTTTCTGACTGGTAGAAAATGCAGGGTGATTCCCGCCCCTTTCGACGTGCGGCTTTTCTACGAGGAGGACGAGAGCGACGACACGGTGGTGCAGCCGGACATCTCGGTCGTTTGCGACAGGGAAAAGCTTGGCAAGGAAGGCTGCCGGGGCGCGCCCGATTTTGTGGTGGAGATTTTGTCCCCGTCGAACACCGCGATTGAAATGCACAGAAAATTTAACCTGTACCGCGACGCTGGCGTGCGCGAGTACTGGGTGCTGGACGGCGAGCATAAAACCGTCAACGCCCACTTTTTTGATGGCGAGGCGGTAAGCATGCGCGCTTACGGCGAGAAAGACAGGGCGCCCATCGCCGTGCTGGAAGGGCTCGAGATCGAGCTGGGGGCTGTCTTCGCGGAATAGCGCGGGAGGCAGGGCAGGAGGATCATGCACAAGTACAAAACCAAGGGAACTTGCGCGAGGGAAATCAGTTTTGATTTGCGGGACGGCAAGGTCCGCGACGTTTCCTTCGTCTGGGGCTGCAACGGCAACCTCAAGGCGCTGGGGCTTCTCGCCGAGGGGATGGACGCCGGCGAGCTTGTCAAAAGGCTTGGCGGGCTGACGTGCGGCATAAGAAAAACGTCTTGCGGCGATCAGCTCGCTAAAGCCGTCGCCGGGGTTCTTGAGGCCGGGGGCGAGCAGGGCGAATGAACCTGCTTCTCCATTGCTGCTGCGCTCCCTGCGCGGTCGCCCCGGTCGAAAGCCTTCGCGCCGAGGGCATAGAGCCGACGCTTTTCTGGCACAACCCGAACGTCCACCCCTCCGCGGAATACGAGCTTCGCCGCGACATGCTATTCGCCTACACTGCGCTGGCTGGCCTGTCGCTGTATGTATCCGACGAGCGCGGTCCGCTCCCGTTTCCGCGCGACGCTGGCGGCGAGGCCGAGCCTGCGAAACGCTGCGAGGTCTGCTACCGGGCGCGGCTTGAGCGAGCGGCGGCTCGCGCGGTGGAGCTGGGCCTCGGCGCTTTCTGCACAACCTTGCTCGTCAGCCCGTACCAGCGGCACGATCTGATTCGCGGCGTTGGCGGCGAGATTGCGGAGCGGGCTGGCTTGGAATTCCTGTACCGCGACTTTCGGCCTTTGTTCCGCGAGGGCCAGGGCAAGGCCCGCGCCATGGGCATGCACATGCAGAAATACTGCGGCTGCGCTTTCAGCGAGGCGGGCAGGCGTGCGGGAAAATCCAGGTAGCCAGCCGTTCCAGCGCCTCGCGATGCTGGTCGGCGAGGGCGCGCTGGAACGGCTCTGGCGGACGCAGGTGCTGGTCTTCGGCGTCGGCGGGGTTGGCGGCTGGTGCGCCGAGGCCCTCGCGCGGTCGGGGGTCGGGCGAATCTGCATCGCGGATTTCGACGCGGTGTGCGAGAGCAACATCAACCGCCAGTTGCAGGCGACGAGCCGCACGCTGGGGCGGGCAAAGGTCGATGTGCTGAAGGAGCGGCTGCTGGAGATAAGCCCTGGCTGCGAGGTCGTCGCATGGGAGAGGCGGATCTCGCGGGAGTCCGCCGGCGAGTTCGGCATCGGGGCCGCGGATTTTGTTGTTGATGCCATTGATAACCTCGCCGACAAGCTCGACCTGATCGAGGCGGCCTGTGCTTCCGGGGCGCGGCTGTTCTCGTCGATGGGCATGGCGCGAAAGATGGATCCAACTCGCGTCAAGACCGCGAGCGTGTGGGAGACGCGGGGCTGCCCGCTGGCGCGGCTGGTTCGCCAGGGTTTGCGCAAACGCGGCTTCCGCGGCGATTTCACTGTGGTGTATGGCGAGGAGTGCCTTGACAATGTTCCTATCAATTTTTATAGCGATGCGGGTGCGCCCCCCGATGTTGATAGCGCGGTTGGGCAGGCGCGGCGCGGCAAGCCGCCGAACGGCAGCGTTGTTACAGTTACCGCCACCGCGGGCATGATCCTTGCGAGCCTGGTCCTGTGCGGCGTTTGCGGCGAGCCGGGGGGCGAGCGGTGAGCGGCAGGTTTTTTCGCCGGGCGGGCGCGTGCGAGATTGCGCGGAAGCTTGCGGTGAAGGCCGTGATGGAGCGCGGCCTCATCGGCGACGGCGACCGCGTGCTGATCGCCGCGTCTGGCGGCAAGGACTCGACCGTGCTGGCCTGGGCGCTTTCCGCGGCGCGCCCCGCGCTCAAGATCGGCTACGAGCTTTCCGCGCTGCACATCTCCACTGACTTTTGCGCCTGCTGCAAAAAGCTCGAGCTTGCGCGGACCCTCGCCGAGTGGGGCGTTCCTTTCAACGATCTATTCGTGCCGGTGATCGGCCGGCTGAAAGAGGGCGAGAAGATGAACTGCTACTGGTGTTCCACCCAGCGGCGCGCCGAGTTGCTGAAATACGCCACGGAAAACGGCTTTAACAAAATTGCGCTTGGGCATCACCTGGACGACATCGTTGAAACTTTTTTCATGAACCTTTGCTACAAGGGCGAGCTAAGCACCATGCCCGCCATGCTCCGGTACCGCAAGTACCCCGTCAGCCTGATCCGCCCGCTGGCCTACCTCGAGGAAAGGCAGATTATCGAATGCGCGGACGCGCTCGGCATACTCGGCGCGGCCTGCACCTGCCCCTACGGGGCGAACTCCAAGCGCCGCGACATGCGCCAGCGCATAGCGGCTTTCACCGGCGAGTCTGGCGCGGTCAAGCGCCGCGTCCTGGGTGCGCTCGCCTCTGGGCCCCGCGACCTGCTCTCGGAGTAGCTGTCTAAACTCGGAAAGAAATAGGACACTCGCCTCGCGGCAAGATAGGGCGCGAGACTCATCCATTCGGAAGAAAAAGCCGCAAATAAAATGCGCAATTTTTCCCGCAGCCGCATGCGGCAGTAGCCGCGGCGACAAGTGCGACGTCCAATTTGCGCGCGGAGTTTAGCCATTAGAGTTGTTCTGGAACTTATGGGGTTCCTGAATAAGCCCATCGCACATCGGGCTTGTCCCAAGGCGCAAAATGCTTTAAAGTCGAAGTGGTGAAAATGAATTTTTATCGCGCTGTTAAAATCGGCAGCCTCGAGCTTGGCGGAAACCTATTTCTTGCGCCGATGGCTGGCTACACCAACAAGAGCTACCGCTCGCTGTGCGTCGAGCAGGGCGCAAATTTTTCTTTCACCGAACTGGTCTCCGCGGAATCACTTTATCGCAATCCCTGCGTTTACGGGCTGGGCGACGAGGTCGCCGGCAAGGGCAAGATTTCCGCCACCGCGGCAAGCCTGGTAAGCCGCGCCTCAAACGAAAAACATTACGCCGTCCAGATCTTCGCCGGAAACCCGGATGCGATATACAAGGCGGCGCTGCTGCTTGCGCCGCTGAAGCCCGACGTCGTTGACATCAACGCTGGATGCCCCGTGCCAAAAGTTGTCAAGAACAATGCCGGTTCCGCGCTGATGAAAGACCCTACGCTGATGGGAAAAATCGTGGAGGCAGCGGTAAAGGCCTCCCGCGAGGCCCTCGGCGAAGTGCCGGTAACGATAAAAATGCGTTCTGGCTGGGACTTTAATTCTATTAACTACGCCGAGTGCGCCCGAATCGCCGCGGAGGCCGGAGCGGCGATGGTCAGCCTGCACCCGCGGACTCGCAGCCAGCACTACGGCGGGAAAAGCGACTGGTCGCACATCGCCGATCTTGCCTCGCGGCTTTCGGTGCCGGTTACAGGCTCGGGCGATCTGTACGCGCCGGAAGACGCGGAGCGAATGCTGCGGGAAACAGGCTGCGCGGCGGTAATGTTCGCCCGCGGCGCGATGGGCAATCCCTTTATCTTTTCCGCAACGCGCTCCTTGCTGGAAACCGGCAAGTGGGAGCCGGCTTCGTTCGCCGAAAAAATGCGCGCCGCGTTTCGCCACCTGGAACTGCTCGCCGCGGACATCGGCGAGCAGTCCGCCTGCCTTGAAATGCGCAAACAGTTTTGCGCTTACAGCAAGGGCATGAAAGGCGGCGCGGCGGTGCGGGAGCGGGCGGTTCACGCAAAGACCATCGCGGACTACCGGGAAATTTTGGAGGGGCATGGCTATTAAACACGCGGCGGCTGCGCGCCGAAAACTATTGGCGTTCCGCATTGCAAAAATCGTTGTCATTTTGCTCGCTTGCCTTTTCGCGGCGCATTTGGCGCTGCGCTTTGCCCCCTTCCCAGAGCTTGAGGAGTTTCAGAATCGTTCGCATGGTTTTGCGGTGCATGACCGCAATGGGCGGCTTCTGCGGGTATTTCCCGCAGGGGATGGCGTGAGGCGCGAGTGGGTGCCGCTGGAGGAAATTCCGCCGGGCGTTTTGCGCGTGTTTATCCGCGCCGAGGACAGGCGTTTTTTTCTGCACCCCGGGGTTGATCCCGCGGCGGTGGCTGCGGCTAGCGTTCGGAATCTGCGGGCCCGGCGCACGGTGTCGGGCGCGTCAACCATCACGATGCAGCTTGCGCGGATGATAAGGCCCCACGAGCAGGGGATGAGGGGGAAGGCCCGCGAGGCGTTTGACGCGCTGCGGCTGGAGGCGCGGCTTTCCAAGGATGAAATTCTGGAGCTGTGGATAAACGCGATTCCTTTTGGCAGTAATATTGAAGGTTTGCCTGCGGCAAGCCGCGCGCGGTTCGGCAGGGAGCCGGCGCATCTTGATGACGCCCGCGCGGCTTTGCTTGCGGTGATTCCGCGGAGGCCCGCGCTGTTCGATCCCGCGAGGGAGCCAGAGGTCGCGGTGAACGCGGCGATGGTGCTTTCCCGAAATCTTGGCTTGGGCTTAAGCGAGGCCGCGCTGGCGGAGGCGGCTGCGGAGGCTTCCCCCGCGGTGCTGGCGGAGGCGAAGAATCCTTTTTTCGCGCCGCACTTTACGGACCGCGTCGCAAGGCTGCAACCGCAGGGGGGAGGGGGGAGGCCGGCTGTGCGCTCCACGCTTGACCTTGGCTTGCAGCTTTTCGCCGAAAGGCGGCTCGCCTCGGAGCTTTCGCGGCTGGAAAGCAACAGGGTAACTAACGGGGCGATTATCGCGATTGACAGTTTTACCGGCGCGGTTTTGGTTTACGTGGGATCCGCGTCGTGGTTTGATTACGAGAACAGCGGGCAGATCGACGGGGTGAGGGTGCGGAACCAGCCCGGCTCCGCGCTAAAGCCTTTTCTGTTCGCGCAGGCGCTGGAAAACGGTTTTTCGCCCAATGATATTCTGCCGGACATTCCCACAGTTTTCGGCAGCGGCGAGGCGTACAGCCCGATGAATTTCAACCGCCGCTTCAACGGGCCGGTGCGTTTCCGCGTCGCGCTCGCGTCGTCGCTGAACATCCCCTCGGTGTACATCCTCGAGCGCCTCGGGGTTCGCGCCTTCGAGGAGTACCTTGCGGGCCTCGGCTTTGATTCCATCGCGGACAGCGCGGGGAATCACGGTTTGGGGCTGGCGCTTGGCAACGCGGAAGTGAGCCTTGAAGAGCTGGCGAGGGCTTTCGCCGCGTTCCCCAGGGGGGGGAGGGGGGTGGAGCTGCGGTTCGACGAATCGCAGGATCCGCGGGCGCAAGCGCCGATGGTGATGTCGGAGTATGCGTCGTGGTTGGTTACGGATATTCTCGCGGACAGGCCCAGCCGTTTCCTCGGCTTTGGGCAGGCTTCGACGATGGCGACGGGATTTCCATCGATGTTCAAGACCGGCACCGCGAACCAGTTCCAGCACATCTGGGCGCTGGGGGCGAGCCCGCGCTTTACCGTTGGCGTGTGGATGGGGAACTTTTCCGGCGAGACCGTGATCGGGAGAACCGGTAGCTCAATTCCCGCTATCATCGCTGCGGATTTGCTCCACGCGCTGGAAGATTTGCGGGACGGGAGTTCGCCGTTGGCTCCCGGCGCGGGCGTGGATTTTCCCCTGGTTCCTGGCACCGGCAATCTGCGCGAAACGCGGATCTGCTCGCTTTCGGGGATGGCCGCGACTCCCGCTTGCCCCGGCGTCGTGCAGGAATGGCTCTTCGCGGAAACGCAGCTTGGGCCCTGCACCTGGCACCTCGGCGGCGGCCCTGGCTGGCGCGAGGCTATCTGGGGCGAAGGCGCGGCGCGCGGCGGCGTGCTTGCGCCCGAGTTCCCGCCCGAGTACCGGGCCTGGCTAACCGAGCGCTTCCTCCGCGGAACGGTGGCCGAGGCTTTGCCCGGAAGCGCGCGCATCAGGCTTCCCGTTTCCGGCTCGGTGTTTCACTTTAACCCCTCGCTGCCCCCGGAGTTTCAGGCGATCCGCGTGGAGACCGCGGGCTTTAGCCCTGGCGCGCTTGTCTACGCCAACGGCGTTTTGCAGGGAAGCGTAAACCATGCGGGCGTGTTTATCCTGCCGCTGCGCCGCGGCTCGCTTCGCATTGCGGTGGAGGACGGGAACGGTTATGACGAGGTGGTGATTAGCGTTTTGTAGCGAGGGGCCTATGCGCTCGGGAGATCCGCGAGGCTATCGCCCGAGATCATCGCCTTGCTTAGCCACGAGATAACCCTGAACGCGGAGAGCAGCGGCGCTAGCTCCATCGCCATCCTGCCGGACTGGGCGGGCGGCGGTCAGAGGCGCTGCCAGAAGCACAGCCGCCCCCGATCCGGCTCGAACCCGGAAAGCCTGAACGCTTTGGCGTAATCGCTTCGGCCCGCGGCCCCGTCGTTGATTTTCTCGACAAGGATTTTGCTCTCCGGCAAAACCTTTCTCGCGCGTGGCGCTTTGAGAAGCTCGACGATGGCGGCGACGGCCGGGTCGCCTGGCTCGACGAATATTTGTAGATCCCTGCCGTTTTTTTTACTCGCGGCGATAAGCTGCGCCCCGCGGAAATAAAGGCGGTTGGACGGCAGCCTGCCGGGAATGCGCGGGTCCAGCCCCTCGATTCCCAGCCCTGCGGGGCTGGCCGGATCCGCGGCGTTCATCCAGAAAATCTCGCAAAAAGAATCTGCCCTTTCCAGCTCCGCCGCGATGGCCGGCGAGGCGAATTGCAGGGAATTGACGCCCGCAAAAAAACGGCCCGCGACTAGCTCGCCGGCAAGCTCCATGCGCCGCATCGCCGGCAAAAGGCCCGACCACGAAAAGGGCTGGGTTTCGCGCTCGAAAAGCGGGCGGCACAAAACGCCCCAGCGCGCGAGCAGCAGGCGAACGCGGTCGCGGTTTCGGCATTCGATGTCGAACGGGTCCCCCCGGCTCGCCGCCCCCGCGGGTTTGTCGTAAAATCGTTCACCGAGATCAAGGGAGTACCATGTTCCGCGGACAGGCGCGCCGTCCTTCCAGCGATCGCGCAGGGCTCGGGGGATGCGCGGCGGGCGGGGGGCGAACGACCCCGCCGCGTCCGGCGATCCCGCGGCCTCGCTCTCCCCAGGCTCAAAGCCGTTTTCGATGCCCCTGCGAACCGGCTCGAAAGAATCCGCGGAAAGCCGCCCCTGCCACGCGGCGCGCCAGATGGCCTGCGCGCACGCCCTGCTGGTTGCCGCGTCGTTTTCCGCCAGCAATTCTGCGGCTTTTTCTTTTATCTCCCAGAAGTCGCGTGGCCTGTCGAAAAAGCCCTCGCCCTCCGCCCTGGCAATGGCTGCTGAGACGGACGCGGACGCCAAAGCGGGCGCAGCTTTCTTGTCCCCCCCCTCCCCCGCGCGCTTTGGCTCTGCGTCCTGGAACGCTAGATCCAGATCTTCGACTGGGCAAAGGCCGATTCGCTCTTTTCCTGCGCCGTACCAGACCAGGCGGCCTTCCCGTATTTCGCGGTCGAGCGCCTCGGGGCTGTAGTCGCTGCGGCGCGCGGCGAAAAATTCGGTTTCCCAAAGTTTCGCAGGGGCCGTGTACGCGGCAAGTTTTTTGATAAAGCCCGCCGCGCCTGAACCCGCGCCAGCGCCTGGCGGGGCGGCGAACCCTTGGCGGAGGGCGATGAAGGGGACGAGCGCGGCTGCGGGCCTCTCGGTTATTTCCGGGCGCGCCTTTCTTCGCGAAAGCCGCAGCAGCATTTCAAGGTTCTCGCGGTCGCAGACCAAAACGCCCGCGGCCGCGCTTGCGGCGGGCGCGCCTTCCAGCGCCACGTCGCGGACCGCCTCGCCGACTTCGACAAGGGCGTTTGCCGCGTCCTCCGCCTCGGCGACGCTTGCGCCGAAAACTTCGGCGATGCGCGAAACGGAAACGGGCCCTTGGTAGCGGAGCCAGGGACCAAGCAGGGTCAGCGCCTCTTTCTTCCAGCTTGCTTCCCAGTCGCGGTGGACGATCGAGTCAAGGCCTGCGTTTTTCCGCCTGATTTTTTTCAGGCGCGCTGCGAGGTACGGGTCAAGGTCGTCGGGGTCGGTTTTTTCCGGCGCGGCGGCGCAGAGGGCTTCCCACTCATCGAGGGGTACCGCGATTCTCTCCTTGGCCCACTCGCACAGGGAAACCGCGTCTTCCGGAGCCCAGCCCGGCTCTTCCCTGCGCAGCCGCCTGACAAAGCCTTCTACCAGCTCGCGCTTGAGAGCGGGGCGCAAGGCCGCGTCTCCCAGCGCTTCTTGAATAACCTTGTCAGAAAGAGTCGCGCCTCTGCCCGCCCCCGCGCTGGGCAAATCGCCCCGCTCGTCTGTCTCGTACATCAGCGTGTTGGTTTCTTGCCACACCAGATCCCGCGAAAATGGGCTGGGGGTTTTGCTGGCAAAAAAAGATAAGGCAATGCCGCCATCGTTCACGGAATTTATCAAATCGCGGAACCCGTCCATGTCGAAAACATCGACCAGGCAATTTCGCCACGCCTCCGCGGTAACAGGGAAACCAGTCTCGCGCGAGTCGGCCCCCGCGGCGATGTCGAAAAGCCGTTTGGAACGCTGCCGCATAATCCACAAAGGGGTTCGTTTTCCGAAGCCGGCTTTTGGGATTAGAAGGCTCCGTTCCGCGGCCTCCCGAAAATTTGCGCCGAAAACGCCGGATGTTTCCAGCCTGTTCCTGAACAGCCGTTCCCCTCGGCTCATGCTGCCGCCGGCCGCGCTGTCCGTACCGCCCAGCGACGCAAATGCGCGGCGAAATGTTTTTTCCGTTTGAGAAAAACTGCTGGTCGCCCCGTGGCGTGGAAGGAGAAAAAGCACGGCGTCATCGTTGGAAAATGTTTCTATCCTTACTTGCAGTATTTCCTCCAGCTCTGCGGCGAGGGCCAGCGAGAGGGGGTAATGCACCGCGCCTCCCCTAAAGCTGTGAATTACTGCGGAGTAAAGATCGCCGCCGTTTTCGGGGCTGTCAGTGATTTCCACGGTGATGCCCCTGCTCCCGGGTAGCGGAGCGTCCCCCTGCGCTTCGCGCTGGGAGTCCAGAAATACCGCGAGAGCCGTTTCCCATGAATTGGTTTCGCCATGCGGCGCGGCGCGGTCGGCGTTATCGAGAATCGCCAGCATTCTGTCCGTGAGCTTGGGGCTGCGAAAAAACGCGTCGGCTCTCCAGAAAGGGATGAAGTCGGAAGGCTTGTCTAAGGGCTTTACCTCCACGGCTTCAGGGCCGATGTGCGTGATCCGCCAGCCCTTCCCCCCAAAACTAAAATGATCCCCGATGCGCCGCTCCCAAACAAATTCCTCGTCAAGCTCCCCGATTTTTACGCCCTTGCCATCCTCGCTTGCTATCCGCATTGAATACAGCCCGCGGTTCGCGATGACGCCGCCGGACGAATACAGCAAGAGGAGGTTCCCGTCAAGCCCGGCGATCTCGCCTGTCAGTGTGTCTATCCGAATGCGCGGCTTTATTTCCCTTAGCCGTTCCCTTTCGCCGTAGCCCGCCAGCATTTGCAGCGTGCGGTTGTACGATTCCTTGTGAAGGTTCCTGAAAATGTAAAAAACCTTCAGCGTTGCG